>CENU01047071.1_pt1 | contig 82311 bp, 76 predicted proteins | sample 361331 | NCBI WGS metagenome assembly CENU01 (sample SAMEA2619766, study PRJEB7988) | marine metagenome | isolation source: saline water (ENVO:00002010), including | reverse complement strand
TCAAGCATTTCTTGCCGGGTTGGCTACGTCGATTCGTCTAAAATGCGAATTACACACGCAGGAGTCTAATGGCTATACAACTAAAAACCGACGATGACCTTTCCCGGATGCGGACTGCTGGGCAACTGACCCGGTCAGTCCTGGATATGATCGGACCGCACGTCAAACCGGGTGTAACCACCGGAGAACTTGACGAGATCTGTCATGACTACATCGTGAATACTCTCGAGGCGGTTCCCGCCCCGCTCAACTATCGGGGCTTCCCAAAGTCGATCTGTACCAGCGTTAATCATGTCGTTTGTCATGGAATCCCAGGGGGTAAACGCCTGAAAAATGGTGACATCGTCAATATCGATATCACTGTCATTAAGGATGGATTCCATGGTGACGCGAGCCGTATGTATCTGGTCGGGAAGCCGCCCATATTGGCGCAGCGACTCGTTGAAACGGCGAAAGAATGCCTTGAACTGGGCATCTCCGTCGTCAGGCCTGGTGCGCATCTCGGAGATATCGGGTCGATTATTCAGAATTATGCTGAATCCAAAGGTTTTTCGGTGGTCCGAGAGTACTGTGGGCATGGGATCGGGCGCGGTTTCCACGAAGATCCACAGGTTTTGCATTACGGGACTTACGGAGAAGGCATTGAGATCGTCCCAGGGATGACTTTCACTATTGAACCGATGGTCAATGCAGGAAAACCCCAAACCCGTCTCCTATCTGACGGCTGGACGGTGGTCACCAAGGACCATTCCTTGAGTGCGCAATGGGAGCATACGCTTGCTGTGACCAGCACCGGGGTTGAAGTTTTGACTGGCGTCGCCTGATGCGACTGGACTCAGGCCTCAGGATCTAGCCATGCCCCAGCGCGCGTTGCGACTGCGCTTTGACGAAAATGCCGCGGACTCGGTGGAGCGGTGCCGTGCTCAACTGGCAGAGGCGAGGACCCGCATGCTAGCCGCACACGACGCGAAGATTCGTCCAGGTCGTTTATTGAAATCACACAGTGACTTCATCGACAAAATGCTCTCTTCCGTCTGGCGCGATCTTGTTGGCGAGGGATCCAGCACTTCCCGAATTGCCCTCATTGCGGTGGGCGGCTATGGGCGCCAGGAGTTGCACCCCGGTTCAGATATCGATCTCTTGATTCTGAGGGCCCGTGGTGGCTCCAAGCGAGAGTCTGCCAAGATCGAGGACTTCATACGATTCCTTTGGGACGTCGGACTCCAAGTGGGGCATAGCACTCGAACCCTCCAAGAGTGTGTGAGTCAAGCTCGCGGAGATATCACGGTCGTCACGAATCTAATGGAGGCCCGTCACCTGTCGGGTGATCCGACTTTATTAGAAAGGCTGGCCGTCAGGGTTTCCCCCGAACGCATGTGGACGCCGCGAAGGTTTTTTGAAGCCAAACGCCAGGAACAAGTCCAACGTCACCAGCGTTACGGTGAGACAGCCTATAACCTGGAACCACATGTCAAAGAAGGGCCTGGAGGGTTACGCGACATCCAAACAATTCAGTGGGTCGGGCATCGATATTTCGGTACCCCGGACCTTGAAAAACTCTCCGATGAGGGATTTCTGACCGAAGGGGAAGTGCGCGAACTGCTCAGCGGCAGGGAATTGTTATGGCGGTTGCGCAACGGCTTGCATCTTTTGACCAGCAGGAGCGAAGACCGCCTGCTCTTTGACTATCAGCGGGAAATTGCCTCTCAATTTGGTTATCGCGATGGTGCCCAACTCGCGGTAGAAAAACTGATGAAACGGTACTTCCAGACGGTAAAAAAACTTCGCGTGCTTAACGAGATTCTGCTGCAGCATTTTGAAGAAGCGATTCTGACGACGAGCAAAAGACAAGTGCTGCCCATTAATCGTCGTTTTCGAGCCGTCGATGGCCTATTGGAGGTGGTCAACCCCAATGTCTTTAAGCGCCAGCCGTTCGCCCTTCTGGAAGCTTTTCTACTGCTCATTCAGGAGCCCACTATTCGTGATTTTCGGGGGGATACCGTCCGACTACTCCGAAAACACTTGAAATTGATCGACGGCAGCTTCAGGCGCGATATCCGCTGTCGGTCCCTGTTTATGGAGATACTTAAATCACCAAGCGGTCAAACCCGCGCGTTGCGTAAGATGGATGCTTATGGCGTTCTAGGGGCCTATCTCCCCGCCTTTGGTCGGGTGGTGGGACAAATGCAGCATGATCTATTTCACGCTTACACCGTGGATGCCCACCTGTTGTTTGTACTGCGTAACCTTCGACGGATGGATCTTCCGCGACACGACCATGAGTTGCCTGACTGCAGCCGGCTCATGCAGGGATTATTCAAGAAACATCGACTATATCTGGCGGCACTTTTCCATGACATCGCCAAAGGCCGCGGAGGCGATCACTCTACACTGGGTGAGCGTGACGCATTGCGGTTCTGCCGCGCTCATGATCTCAGCGACTACGACATGAAGTTTGTTGCCTGGTTGGTGCGGACTCACCTGCGGATGTCGTGGGTTGCACAACGCCAGGACATCTCCGATCCGGATGTTATCGATCAGTTCGCCACCGAGGTAGGTGATCAGGAGCGGTTAGATAACCTCTACCTTTTGACAGTCGCCGACATGAGAGGCACCAGTCCAAAGGTCTGGAACGATTGGAAGGCCAAATTGCTGCAGGACCTGTATCACGCGACCAGTCAGGCGCTGCGTCGCGGAAAAGGCCAGTCAGTTCAACTCGAAGAACGCATCAAAGACGTGCAACAGGAAACGCTCCGAATTCTCGGTGATGACTCTCACCCTCTCGCCAGTCAGTTGTGGGGCCAGTTCGATCAGGACTATTTTTTGCGAAACAGCCCCGAAGAAATTGCCTGGCACGCAACCTTATTGCTCGAAAGACGTGCTGCGGAATTCCCCCTGATCGAAATTCAGCACGATGCGTCGTCGGGAACCGCTCGGTTCCTTTTCTGTTGCCCGGACTCAGAGGACCTCCTTTGCCGAGTTACTGCGGGCCTAGATCGATTGAGCCTGAACATCGTCGATGCAAGGGTGCATCGACTTTCCTCAAATCTTGTGATTATGATCTTTGTGATCCTAACCACAGACGACGAGACGGCGAAGACGCTTCAGTCTCGTACGACCGTCGAACGACTTCAGGCAAATCTCCTCACCAGGGATTGGGAGCCCCCAGCGCGCCGCGTAAGAGTCCCCAGGGCATTAAAACATTTCCCTATCGAGACCACGGTACAGTTTTCAGACTCGGAGGCGGAGGATGGGCCGACTGTCCTGGAGGTGGTGGCCCAGGACCGTCCTGGGCTATTGCTACAGGTTGCAAAGGCTCTGCTTTACTGCAAAATACACCTCGCCAACGCAAAGGTTGGCACTTTTGGCGCACGTGCTGAGGACATTTTCTATGTAACCGACCGGGATGGTTGTCCCGTCAAAGACATCGCCCAGCGTGAATTGATCGCGGATCAGATCCGATCGGCACTGCCCTGATAACACACACCCTCTCCAGCATCGCGATACAGGAGCCCTCGATGGCTAACGCAAAAGACATTATTGAAACCGCTTTCGAAAACCGCGCAGAACCCGGTCTGGCCGAGACGGCCGGTTTGCGCGAAGCGGTCGATGACACCCTTGCTCAGTTGAATTCTGGAACCCTACGTGTCGCGGAGCCGGGCACTCAGGGCTGGACAGTGAATGAATGGGCCAAAAAAGCAGTGCTGCTCTCTTTTCTGCTTCAGGACAACCAGGTCATTGAGAGCGGTGACACCCGCTATTTTGACAAGGTGCCTGGCAAGTTCGATGGGTTTTCTCACTCAGATTTTGTCTCAGGTGGCTATCGCGTGGTTCCGCCAGCCATGGTCCGTCGCGGGGTATACCTTGGCCAGCGTGTGGTCTTGATGCCGAGTTACGTCAATATCGGCGCATATGTTGATGATGGAACAATGGTAGACACGTGGGCTACAGTCGGGTCGTGTGCTCAAATCGGTAAGAATGTGCACCTCTCTGGCGGGGTTGGTATTGGCGGGGTCCTGGAGCCACTGCAGGCTTCCCCTACCATCATCGAGGACGATTGCTTTATCGGAGCACGCAGTGAGGTTGTCGAGGGCGTAATCGTGGAGCGTGGTTCAGTGCTTTCAATGGGTGTATATATCGGCCAAAGTACGCGGATTCTTCATCGCGAGACCGGAGAAATTACCTACGGGCGAGTGCCTGCCGGATCGGTCGTCGTCTCCGGATCGATCCCCGCGAAAGATGGCACCCACAGCCTGTATTGCGCTGTCATTGTCAAGCAGGTGGACGAGAAGACCCGCGCAAAAGTAGGCATCAATGAGTTATTGAGGGATGTCTGACAGGCCAGAGCGCGCACCCCGCTGGATTCGGGTGGGCAAACTGGATCGGCCCTAGCCTCCTTGCTCTCGGACGACTGAGTCCAACTCAACGGCGCTTCGCAGTGCTGCGACAGACAGGCCTTCGACCACCTTACGTGACTCCAACTTGTTCGCGGCAGGGATCACCAATCTCGAGAACCCTAATTTTGCCGACTCCGCTACCCGCTCCTCTCCTCTAGGTACGGGCCTAACTTCGCCGGAAAGTCCGAGCTCGCCAAAAAAGACAGTTCGTCGATCAATGGGCTTGTTAGCAAAACTAGAAATAATTGCCGCGGCTACGGCAAGATCCGCTCCTGTTTCGATAACGCGCAAGCCCCCCGCCACATTAACAAAGACATCCTGATCCAAAAGACTGATCCCGGCATGGCGGTGGAGAATCGCAAGAAGCATGTTCAGTCGGTGGGTCTCATACCCCACACTCAGTCGTCGGGGGTTACCTAATGAACTTTGGTCTACCAGGGCTTGTACCTCGACCAGCATTGGCCTTGTTCCGTCTTGACTCACAAAGATGGCTGTCCCTGCCGACTCCATCTGGGTTCCGGAAAGAAATATGGCCGAGGGGTTCTTAACCGCTTTGAGCCCATTGGGTTCCATGGCAAAAACACCGACCTCATTCACAGAACCGAAGCGATTTTTCCAGGCCCGCACCAGTCTGAATCGACTTGTGGTATCCCCTTCAAAATAAAGCACAGTATCCACCAGATGCTCAAGCGTCTTCGGGCCTGCCAACGCCCCTTCCTTGGTCACATGGCCGATCAAGATTATTGAAATTCCTCTGCGTTTGGCCTCAACGACGAGACGATCCGCGCACTCACGGACCTGACCGACACTTCCAGGGCTGGACTCAAGTTCTTGTGTTCGCAGGGTTTGAATGGAGTCAACCACCAGAACCCCGTACGGCGTCCTATCCAGTTCAGCGATTAGTGTTTCTAACTGCCCATCGCAAAGTGCCGTTAATTTCTGGCTACTCACGCCAAGGCGCTGGTAACGCATAGCCAATTGCTCGACAGACTCCTCAGCGCTGACGTAGAGGGTCTCGTGCATGTTCGAAAGACAGCCCAGCGCCTGCAGGGCAAGCGTGCTTTTGCCGATTCCAGGTTCTCCACCAAGTAAAACCACAGAACCGGGAACAAGTCCGCCACCGAGAACACGATCGAGTTCGGACAATCCCGTTGGGTAGCGCTCGTAGTTTCTCGTCACGACGTCGGCGAGCCGGGCGGGAGTCACGCTGTCGCTCGACAAGCCTGGGGATACCCCGGTTGCCGTCACAAGGCCCAGGGTATTCCAGGAACCGCAACTACTGCACTGTCCCACCCACTTATGGCTTTTCGTGCCGCAATGGCTGCAAACATATAAGGTGCTAGTGCGCGCTTTTGCCATGTATTAGTTAGGCTATCACAAGGAGAGCCGCGATCTTCCGACCCGGGATCCCAGGTCAGGAAAGACCCATCGCGTCCTTCAATCCCAGACTCAAAACCCCTGATCGTCGAAGGCGGGCGTGTAACTCTCGAAGCGAGTGTACTCCCCGAGAAAGGTGAGACGCACCGTGCCGATGGGTCCATTACGCTGCTTGGCTACGATAATCTCCGCTGTGCCTTTCTCGGGGCTGTCCTCGTTATAAACCTCATCCCGATAGATGAACAGAATCAGGTCTGCATCCTGCTCGATCGCCCCAGATTCTCTGAGATCTGACATGATAGGTCGCTTGTTCGGACGTTGCTCAAGGCCGCGGTTCAGCTGAGAGAGCACAACCACGGGGACCCCGGACTCTTTGGCAATGACTTTCAGCGAACGAGTAATGTTGGCCACTTCGACCGCCCTATTTTCACTGTTGTCGCCGGTCTGCATCAGTTGGAGATAGTCCACAATCACTAGACCCATATCACCATGCTCGCGAACCAATCGGCGGATGCGGGACCTTAGCTCCATCGGAGTCAGCGCCGGAGTGTCGTCCACAAAAATCGGCGCTTCATCGAGCAACCCCATTGCCGACGTCAGTCGGGGCCAGTCTTCTGGCTGTAGCTGACCTGTCCTGACACGGTGGGCATTGATTCGACCCAACGAAGCGAGCATCCGCATTGCCAATTGGTGCCCCGGCATCTCCATACTGAACACCGCCACCGGCAGTTTCGAGCCCACTGCCGCGTTCTCTGCGAGATTCATGGCGAGAGAGGTCTTTCCCATCGATGGCCGACCCGCAATCACGACCAGATCGGCTTCTTGCAGACCAGCGGTCAATGCATCCAGATCATGAAAGCCGCTCGCAACTCCAGTTACTCCACCCTTGGACTGAAACAGTTCTTCGATACGGTCAACGGCCTGGGACAGTAACCCCTGAATCGCCTTAAAACCAAATGACCCGCGTCTATCCGCGTCTGAAATCTCAAACACTGCTTTTTCAGCGTGGTCGAGTAACGCGTTAATATCGAGGCCTTCGGGTTGATAAGCCTTTTCAGAAATATCGCTCGCAGCCGCAATCAGGGAGCGCAGGATCGAGCGCTCACGAACGATTTGGGCATAGGCCTTCAGGTTGGTTGTCCCAGGCGTCCGGTTGGCCAATTCTCCAAGATAAGCCAGCCCGCCTGCGGGCTCCAGGGTCCCGTTATTCTTCAGCCATTCCGACGTGGTAACCACATCGACAGCCTGACTTGACCCATGCAGCGCATGAATTGCGATGAAGATTTCCCGATGGGCTCGAGTATAGAAGTCTTCTGCGCGAACTGCCTCGGCAACCTCGTCCCATTTGCGGGAGTCCACGAGGAGCCCCCCAAGAACAGACTGCTCCGCCTCCTGGGCTTGCGGAGGCACCCGCGCCATGCTGGTAACTGCACTTAGGGTTGGCGATGTCTGAGCCATGACGATGAGGCGACCCTACCGGATTCCGTTTGCAGCAAGAGCAACTATTCTAGACAAGGCGGCACGGTAAAGACAGCGATAACCTTACTCGATGATCAAGCACCCCGTGCGCCCGGCAACTCGGACCCCGGGGGCGATCAAGCTAGCCGCCGCCCGGCGCGGAATCCACCGTCTCTTCCGGGTCTTGAGGTGTCCCGTCTTCCTCAGACGCCCCTTCAACCGACTCTGTTGCCTCAGAAGTGCTGGCAACCGCATTTTCTGGTTCGACGACGATGAGCACCGAAGTCTGGACCTCCGGATGAAGAATCAAAGCGACCGAGTGTTCACCCGTCGTTTTAATCGGTCCCTCGGGCATCGAAACTTCAGAACGCTGGACCGCGATGTCAGCGGCTTGCAGCAACTCGGCGATGTCGACCGGACTGACCGAACCAAACAGCTTACCCTCCTCAGCCACCAGACGTTTTACGGTCAGACGATCTGGGAGCAGCGCAGCCTTCGCTTCTGCCGCTTCGCGACGCTCAGAGTCCAACTTCGCCAACTCTCTCCGGCGCTCTTCAACCTCTTCTTTGGCATCCGCGCTCGCAGGCATAGCTTTGCCTTGAGGGATAAGGTAATTTCGGCCATACCCGGACTTGACGTTTACGATGTCTCCCAGGTCGCCTAGGTTCTGAATCTTTTCAAGAAGAATCAATTCCATGGCTTGCTCCTCAATGTTGATCGGTATAAGGCAACAAAGCGAGGAACCGCGCCCGCTTGACGGCCGTTGCCAACTGACGTTGGTATCGTGCTTTCGTACCCGTGTTCCGGCTAGCCATGATCTTGCCGGTTTCTGTGATGTAGGCCTTCAACGTGTCCAGATCTTTATAGTCAATCTCATCCACTCCCAGCGCAGTGAACCGGCAGTACTTTCTTCGTTTATTCATGCGGTTCATACGGACTTCTCCTCTTTAGTCTCACTTCCCTCTGATCCGTCTTCGCTTACTTCCGCGCCTGCGTCTGGCGTCTCACTCTCCGGTGCAGTACTGGCAGCCGCCGCATCCGAAGAAGGCGATGCTTCCTCCGCAGCCTTTGCCCCGTTGGGGGCCGTCGCAACCACCCCCGATTGGTCTCCGGTGGACCTCGGCTCAGGCGCTACCGGAGAACTATCGTCCTCGTCTTCGCCTGAGCGATCCTCAGCGAGCGGGGAAGCCTCTGTGACAGCGCTATCGCGGCGGATAATTAGATTCCGGAGGACCGCGTCACTGAACTTGAACATGCTCGTGATTTCATCAATCGTCGGCTGGTCGCATTCAATATTCAGAAGGACGTAGTGCGCTTTGTGTACCTTGCCGATGTTGTAGGCAAGGTGCCGGCGTCCCCAATCTTCAAATCGGTGAACGTGACCTCCACTGCCTTCTATCAGACCACGGTATTTGTCGACCATTGCGCCGACTTGTTCACTTTGGTCTGGATGGACCAGAAAAACGATCTCGTAATGTCGCATTCCACTCTCCTTTCGGTTTAAAGCCCCCCAGGGATTTGGTGGAGCAAGGAGCACGCGCCTTGGCGCTGCGGGACGAAGATTCTAAAGGCCGGCTAGGACTATCGCAAGCCGCGCTCTGGGGCAATTCACCGCCGACGGCTACTCCGCGGCACGGTTCTGGATCAGCTCGTTAACCACCGCCGGTTCCGCCAGTGTAGATGTATCCCCCAGATTATCGAGCTCGTTGGCTGCTATTTTGCGGAGAATTCGCCGCATGATTTTCCCCGAACGTGTTTTTGGCAGCCCCGGCGCCCACTGGATCACATCGGGGCTGGCAATCGGTCCAATTTCCTTGCGAACGAGGGCAATCAGTTCTGCCCGCAACTCATCGCTTGGCTCAACTCCTGCCATAGGCGTGACGTAGGCGTAAATCCCCTGACCTTTAATTTCATGCGGATAACCCACAACCGCGGCTTCGGCAATCTGCGCATGCAGCACAAGCGCGCTCTCTACCTCGGCGGTTCCCATCCTGTGGCCAGAGACATTGATAACATCATCCACTCTGCCCGTGATCCAGTAATAGCCATCTTCGTCACGCCGGGCACCATCCCCAGTCATATAGAAACCAGGGTAAGCTGAAAAATAGGTCTGCACGAAACGATCGTGATCCCCGTATACGGTTCGCATCTGTCCGGGCCATGAACCCGTGATGACAAGGTTGCCCGAAGCCGCGCCGTCAAGTTGGTTGCCGTCGGCATCCAGTAATGCCGGCACAACCCCAAAGAAGGGTCGTGTCGCTGAACCCGGCTTAAGATCAGTCGCCCCCGGCAGCGGGGTAATCAGAATTCCGCCAGTCTCGGTCTGAAACCACGTATCTACAATACTGCAGCGACCTTCTCCCACGATTCGAAAATACCACTCCCACACATCCGGATTGATGGGCTCGCCAACCGTGCCTAGAACCTTTAGGCTGGAACGTCGAGTTCTTGTTACATAATTATCTCCCTGGCTCATCAGCGCCCGAATCGCCGTGGGGGCGGTGTAGAAAATATTGACCTGGTGCTTGTCTACGACTTGCCAAAACCGGGACGCGTCGGGATACGTCGGCACTCCTTCAAACATCAGCGTCGTTGCACCGTTGGCGAGCGGCCCGTAGAGGATGTAACTGTGTCCGGTAATCCAGCCGACATCTGCCGAACACCAATAAATATCACCGTCCTGGTAATCAAATACGTATCGATGAGTGATCGCCGTATATAGTTGATACCCCCCTGTAGTGTGCAGGACACCTTTTGGCTTTCCCGTAGACCCAGAGGTGTAAAGGATAAACAACGGATCTTCCGCGTCCATCGGTTCGGGTTCGCACTCCGCCGAAGCAGTGGCAACCGCCTCGTGGTACCAGATATCCCGATCACCACCCGAAGGAACATCGTTTCCGGTTCTGCGAACGACGATGGTCGTGTGAACCTCAGGACATCCCTCCAGAGCCTTTTCGACATTGGCCTTAAGGGGTACATTCTTGCCGCCACGCGGGCCTTCATCAGCCGTGATGACCACGCGACAATCTGAGTCCAGTATTCGATCCCGCAGGGCGTCGGGAGAGAAGCCCCCAAAGACAACGGAATGCACTGCGCCGATTCTCGCGCAGGAGAGCATGGCAACCGCGACTTCAGGAATCATCGGCATATAGATTGATACCCGGTCTCCCTTGCCGACGCCTCTGTCCTTGAGGACATTCGCGAAGCGGCAAACCGCTTCGTGCAACTCCCGGTAGGTCAATTTCACATCCTGGGAAGGATGATCCCCTTCCCAGATGATCGCAGTCTGGTCTGCGCGGCTTTGTAGATGGCGGTCGATACAGTTATGCGCGACGTTAAGAGTGGCACCCTCAAACCATCTGATCTCACCCGTGTGATAGTTCCAGTGGCTTACCGTATGCCAGGGCGAAAACCAGTCCACAAAACTGTCCGCCTGCTCCGCCCAAAACCCATCGGGGTCCGAGATAGACTTTTGGTACATTTTTTCGTAGCGGTCGCCATCGATATGTGCAGTCTCGGCAAAATCGGGCATAACCTTATGGATAGTGCTATCGCTCATGGGAACTCCTGTGAGTACCTGTTGTACGTCAAATTAGAGGGTAATATTTTCACTTCAGGGCGCCTCCCATTTTGGGGAGAATCTTCCGAGCCCGGCCAATCTAATGCCTTGATTCGTTTTCCGCTTACTTGATCCCATGCCAGGGTGTATCAGGGCCCAACAGATCCAACCAACGCTTGTGCTCTTTAAGTTCTTTTTTATCCGCCCTAATAACGGGGAATTTAACATCGGCAGTAAAGCGAGTATTCCCGGAGTCCGCGCTCTTGTTCAGTTGGGTCGCGCCTTCAAGCGCAAGGGCTGTCTGACCCCCGGTCATTGCCAAATAGACGTCCGCCAGGATCTCTGCATCAAGCAACGCCCCATGGAGTTCGCGTCCGCTGTTATCCACTTCGTACCGTCTACATAACGCATCCAGACTGTTCCTCTGCCCTGGATGCATCTGCCTCGCCAGAACCAGCGAATCGGTCACCTCGCACACCTCTTCCAGACGCAGCGAGTTACCGGCAATCTCCAACTCCCGATTCAAAAACCCCAGATCAAACGGGGCATTATGGATAACCAACTCTGCCCCCTCCACGAAAGTCAAAAACTCGCCCATGATTTCTGAAAAAGTGGGCTTACCTTCGAGGAATGCCTCGCTTATCCCATGCACCTCCCGCGCCTCTGGGTCGATCGCTCTTCCCGGGTTGATGTAGTGATGAAATCGCGTCTCGGTATGTTTGCGGTTTGACAAGAGCACGCAACCCAGTTCGATAACTCGGTGACCCTCAGATACCTCCAGCCCCGTCGTTTCAGTATCAAGAACGACAAGATCCATACCCTTTCTCCTTGTTACCCAATTACCCTGTCAGCAGCCGATCGATCGCGTGATTGGCCAACGCATCAGCTCTTTCGTTCCCCGGATGTCCACTGTGGCCACGAACCCAATACCATTCAACCGCTCGCGCCCCAGCAACCTCGTCCAACTGTTGCCATAAGTCCTGATTCTTCACCGGTTTTCGGGCTGCGGTTTTCCATCCATTCTTTTTCCAGTTAACCATCCACTGGGTAACACCGTTCCGGACATATTGAGAATCCGTATAGACGGAGACGGTTGCACCTGAATCGGTAGCCCGAAGGCCCTGGATGGCCGCCAGTAACTCCATGCGGTTATTGGTGGTCTGGGCCTCGGAACCGAATAACTCCTTGTCGACACCATCATGGGAAATGAGCACACCCCAGCCTCCCGGCCCGGGATTGCCCCGACAAGCCCCATCAGGAAACACCGTCACGATATCCCTCTTTCCCATCATTCTCGAACCACCGTGAGTCTTCCCTTGGCGGCGTGTTTCGGAAGCGCTGAGACGAGGCGTTTCTGTGGGCGCCGACGAGCTCCAGAAACCGGCTCGAACACGTTTGACTGACCGAATGCCCTTTTTTTGACGACGACAACGTACGCTCCCGAAAACAAAGGCCACCAACGATCTCCTGCTGCCTCAAGGAAATTCAGCCGTTCGAGCAATCCTGCCTGACCGACCGGGGGGCGATAGAACACCGACTCTGCCGAGGTCAATTCAAGCCCCAGCAGCCTGGTCCAATCCTGTATCTGATGAATGGAAAGAAATCGTCCATTCCACGGAGCCCGGCGGACACCTCTCTTTAGGAACCGCCGAAGTCCCCACACACTCCAACGATTGAATCCACAGATTATCAAGCATCCCTCGGGGGCCAGAACACTGTACGCTTCCCGAAGGACCGCGTGGGGGTCAGACGAGAATTCGAGCACAAACGGAATCGCCAGCAAATCTATCGACCTTGCGCCAAACGGCAGTTGCTCCGGGCGGCATCTCACGGCGAGCTCCCGATCCAGTAAAGCGCGGGTTTGTCCCGGGAGAATCTCGGAAACCGACTGCTCGGCTCGTTGCAGAAGATCGACGTGGGCGTACCCTGCCTGATATCCGGTACGATAGTAGCCGGTGGGAATGAGTCGCGAGACGGAGTCCGCCGTGAGATGGGCAAGCGTTTTGCCTAGAGACGTTTCAAACCATTGCGCCATCTGCTCCCCAGGGTCGACGGCAGCAGCAGAAGCCATCTTGGATCGTTCCCTGACCCCCGAAAACCAAAGGCAGTTGCCCTTCAAGACTCAATCCTGTGTCGCTTATGCCGCATGTCGGGTTATTCTACCCTGCCGACGGCTCAACCCACTCCCCGAGGGACTCAGAGTGCAAGCGTATAGACGAGTGCATCCTCTTTCTTCGGGGGGCCATAGTACTGTTCACGAAGACTGAGGAATTCAAACCCTGCCATTTCGTAGATGGCCCTTGCCCGCAGATTACTGGGCCGCACTTCAAGCAAGACGCGCTCCACCCCTTGTACTCTGGCGATCCTCGCCACTTTCGTGAGAAGCTGTCGAGCAAATCCTTGGCGTTGCCGAGCGGGCGAAATAGCGATGTTCAAAAGATGCGCCTCCCCAGGCCCGAGTGAAAAAATGGCGTATCCAAATACCTTTTCAGCCTGTAACACCCAGCACTCATACTCCGCACGAAGACAGTCTCTGAAGATTCCAGGACTCCAAGGCGCGGGGGAGACTTCCGCCTCCAGAGCGGCGACGGCCTCAATGTCAGCCTCCTGCATCTGGACGATCCGTGCCCCGCCCTGCACTAAAGACACTCCCTGCGCCTAGGTCAATAGCGAACGGGCCAACAACAGATCTTCCCATGTCTTGCTCTTTGCGGCCGGAGAGCGAAGTAGATAGGCGGGATGATAGGTGACGACCAGAGGGGCTGAGGTCTCACCAAAGTTGTGCGGACGCCCCCGAAGTTGTACTAGGTTCTGATCAGAATCGAGCAGTACCTGGGCGGCGAAACGCCCCATAGCTACGATGATTTCTGGCTGTACCAGATCGATCTGTCTGTGAAGAAAAGGGGCACACTCGCGGACCTCTTGTCCGAAGGGATCCCGATTGTTCGGGGGCCGACATTTGAGGACATTTGCAATATAGACATCGTCTCGCGACAGGCGGATGCTATTGAGCATCGCCCCCAACAGGACCCCCGCTCTGCCGACGAATGGCAGTCCCTGCTTGTCTTCTTCCGCGCCAGGCGCTTCTCCAACAAACATCCAGCGCGCGGCCGCACTCCCCGACCCAAAGACAACCTTGCCCCGTGTTCGATGGAGTCCACAGCGCCTACACCCATCGGCTTCTCGAGCGAGGACAGCAAGATTCCCCAAATTCGCCTTCAGACTACCGTCCCGAAAATGCTGCTCCTTATTTGAAGGGAATTTAGTCCTGTCGGTGGATTGCGAACCAAAACGCCACCGGGTCAACCCCATTTCCCGAAGATAAGGCCCATGTTGATCCATCGGACAGATTTAGATGGTCTCTCCGCTCTGCGGATTGAAACGCTGGGGGCTGACCTGAAGTTTGTTCACTCCATTGATGTAAGCCTTAACCGACGCCACGACAATGTCGGTATCGGCGCCCTGCCCGTTCACGATCCGGCCATCCTCTTGTAACCTGACGCTCACTTCACCTTGGGAATCAGACCCGGCGGTAATTGCATTAACCGAGTACAACACGAGATTCCGCGCACCTGGCACGACCGCCTCAACCGCCTTGAATGCCGCATCAACCAGTCCATCGCCTTCCGCCCGGCTAGAGCAGGCCTCACCCTCGCATTCTAGGGACAGCTCCGCAACGGGGACACCGCCCGTCTCAGAGGTCGTTTTCAGCCCGACAAATCGAATGGCCTCTGGCCTCTCCTGCGCGGCGCCTTCTCCAGCCAAGACCTGCAGGTCATCATCAAAGATTTCATGCTTCTTATCCGCAAGCGCCTTAAATCGGCCAAAAGCTGAGTTGAGCTCGGCTTCGCTCTCAAACTCGATATTCAACGCCGACATCCGGTCCCGAAACGCGGTTCTGCCTGAGTGCTTGCCGAGGACGATCTGGTTTGCTGACCAACCCACGTCCTCGGCCCGCATAATCTCGTAGGTGTCCCGTTGTTTCAGGACACCGTCCTGGTGGATGCCGGCTTCATGAGCGAATGCATTCGCCCCGACAATCGCCTTATTGGGCTGAACCGGAAAACCCGTGATGCTTGACACCATCCGGCTCGCGGGAAGAATCTGTGTGGTATCGATTTCCGTATCGCAGGAGAAAACGTCCTGACGGGTTCTCACCGCCATGACAACCTCCTCGAGAGAGGCGTTTCCTGCTCGCTCACCCAGACCATTAATCGTGCACTCTACCTGGCGCGCTCCTCCTTGTACTGCGGCAAGGGAGTTTGCGACCGCGACACCGAGGTCGTTGTGACAATGCACGGAAAAGACAGCTTTATCTGAGTTTGGAATACGCGCCATCAGCCGAGTAAAAAGATCCCCAAATTGATGAGGCATCGTATAACCCACCGTGTCAGGAATATTAACCGTTCGGGCACCTGCGTCGATCACCGCCTCAAAGACTCTGCAGAGAAAATCCTCATCGGATCGGCCCGCATCTTCCGCCGAGAACTCAACGTCATCCACGGCATCTCTCGCCTGGCGAACCGCCTGCACAGCCTTCTCGAGAACATCCTCGGGCGACATCCGGAGTTTGGCCTTCATATGGATTGGGGAAGTGGCAATGAAGGTGTGAATCCTCGGTGCATTCGCACCCTTGACCGCCTCAGCGGCTTTCTCAACGTCGACAGAATTTGCTCTGGCCAAGCCGCAGATTCGACTCTCACGAATCTCCTTGGCGACCATCTTGACCGCGTCTGAGTCACCCGGACTGGCTGCGGGAAACCCCGCCTCAATAATGTCGACCTTGAGTTTCTCTAGTTGGCGCGCAATCCGGATTTTCTCCGCTGCTGTCATTGAAGCGCCGGGGCTCTGCTCACCGTCGCGCAAAGTGGTGTCAAAAATGTATAGGTGGTCGTTCATGCTGGTTCTCCGCGAATCAAGGCCTAAAAGATTTCCTGAGCGTCCTTGGCAAGGAGGCTGAGGATGGGTTCGGGGATTTGAAGGAGGTAAGTTTAGTGCGCCTGCAGGCGCAGTAGGCCGTACAGGTTAGAAAGCAATCCAGTCGGAAATTGCTCGTCTGTACAGACACCAAAGCGGAGGCTGAAGGGGTATTGATGCGACCTCATCACGGCAGTATAGCGCTGGCTCGACGGGCTGGCAAAGCCTATCCTGAACGCAGCTTTCACTGCGGACGTCCGGCCCCGGTCTCTTGGGGTTTCTGGGGAGCGTCATCGCCCCCCCCTTCGTCTCCCGTGCTTTGGAATACGCTCTCTCCCGCCCTTCTATGCAGCACCCAACCAAATGCGCCAGAGACAGCATAAACAGAAAAGATAACGAAAAGTATCGCCGGTGGATCAAAAGAAACCAGGACAAACACCATAACCAGCGCCAGCACTGCAACAAAAGGCACCCGGTGCTTCAAGTCGAGATCCTTGAAGCTTCGATAGGGCATCGCGCTGACCATAGCAAACGCGAGTAACGCCATCAAAACCAACCCTGCTACGTTAAAGGACACTCCAGCGACGGCATAACTCTCGGCGGTCCATATCGCCGCCGCCAGCAGTACCGCGGCCGCAGGGCAAGGTAGGCCCTGGAAATAACGCTTGCTCGGGGTGTCCTGAGTGTTAAATCGGGCTAAACGCAGGGCGGTCGTCGCCACATAAGCAAAAGCGATGAGCCACCCTGCCTTACCGAGAGACTGAAGTCCCCACTCGAAAAGGATCAACGCGGGCGCCAGACCAAATGCGACCAAATCGACTAGCGAATCATATTCCTTCCCGAAATCGCTTGCGGTATTCGTCATGCGCGCGACACGACCATCCAGCATGTCCAATACCGCCGCGACTATGACGGCGACGGCCGCATTTCCAAAATTTCCCACTGTTGATTGGATGATGGCGTAGAACGCCGCGAACAGGCTGGCAGTGGTGAATAGATTCGGCAGGATGTAGATTCCTTTGGGCCGCTTGTCTTGCTGGTCAAGCGGTGTGACTTTGTTTAACTTAGACATGTTGAGCCGAATTCTTTCTCAGTCGGGCGATGATATCAGTGCCGGACAGCACCCATTTCCCAGCTTTGGCCACGATTTCTGAATCCGGGGGCAGATAGACGTCCACCCTTGAGCCGAAACGGATAAATCCGTAGCGCTCTCCACGGCTGACTTTGTCCCCAACTTGTACGTACGTGAGGATGCGACGTGCCACCAGTCCCGCAATCTGGACACAGCTGACGACGGACCCGTCATTGGATTTTATCCGAATGGCGCAACGCTCATTCTGGGAGGACGCCTTCTCCAGTTCCGCGTTAAGAAACTGGCCTTGGTGATACTGTCGGTCAAGAATCTCACCGTCGATCGGAATTCGATTCGAATGAACAGAGAAAATGTTCATAAATATACTGACCCGCGTACTGGGCTCGCCGGAAAACGGATCAACACTAGGTTGAATCGCGACGACCCGTCCGTGCGCTGGAGATACGATCGCGCCAGGTAAGTCTGGTATCGCTCGGGGCGGGTCACGAAAGAACTGGAGCACCAGCAAAGCCACGATCCAAAATGGCAGGGCTATCCACAGCCCAGCCAACGCGTGGACCAGCATGGCCACGGCAATCGCAAGAAGGATGCGAGTCCAGCCCTCACGCGCGATAACAGGATGGGGCATAAGAGGGGTCCGGCGGGGCACCCTGAACACCAGAACCGGTGATCAGTTCCGTGTCTTGTCGACCAGTTTGCCTTTTTGAATCCAGGGCATCATTGCGCGCAGACCCTCTCCTACCGCCTCGATCTGATGCTCCCGACCCTTCTGACGCAAGCCTTGAAAATTGGCACCTCCAGAGCGGCTTTCCTCCATCCACTCTCTTGCAAATTCTCCAGACTGGATCTCGCTGAGTATTTTCTTCATCTGCGCTTTCACCTCAGGGGTGACTACCCGTGGTCCGCGGGTCACATCCCCGTACTCCGCTGTATTGGAGATCGAATAGCGCATGTTGGCAATACCGCCTTCGTAGATCAAATCGACGATCAGCTTGGTTTCGTGAAGACACTCGAAGTAGGCCATCTCGGGAGCGTAACCTGCTTCAACCAAGGTCTCGAACCCGGCTTGAATAAGGGAAGTGAGCCCACCACAAAGTACGGTTTGTTCCCCAAAGAGGTCTGTCTCGGTTTCCTCTTTGTAGGTCGTTTCAATAATACCGGCCCGGCCGCCCCCGATAGCACTCGCATAAGACAGCGCCGTCGCTCGGGCGGATCCACTCGCGTCCTGCTGAATGGCTATAAGACAGGGCACCCCTCCTCCTTCGGCATAGGTGGATCGAACCAGGTGTCCCGGACCCTTGGGCGCAATCATGATTACATCGACCGAACTGTCAGGTTCAATAAAACCAAAATGGACGTTGAAGCCATGGGCGAATGCCAAAGCAGCACCCGGCTTCAGATTCGCCGCAACCTCACTTTCATAAAGTTCCGCGGCAAGTTCGTCTGGCACCAGCATCATCACCACGTCCGCAGCTGCCACCGCATTCGCGACCGTGTCCACCCGCAGTCCCGAGGTAACCGCTTTGTCGCGAGAGGAAGAATCCTCACGCAGTCCGACCACCACATCGACACCGCTGTCACGTAAATTGTTTGCGTGGGCGTGTCCTTGGGAACCGTATCCGATCACGGCAACGGACTTTGCGGAAATGATACCGAGGTCGGCGTCGTTATCGTAATAGATTTTCATCAATATGCTCCAACGCGCCCTGGGGACGCCGGTTAAAATAGGACCCTAGCACCATCGCTACAGTCTGAGAGATCGTTCCCCGCGTGCAATACCCGAGACACCCGATCGAACCACTTCGAGGATATCGGTCGCGGGCATCGCGCCTAGAAATGCATCCAGTTTGTCTCCAGGGCCGGTGAGCTCAATCGTATAGGTCTCGCCGTCGACATCGATGATGCGCCCGCGGAAGATATCGACCAGACGTTTGATCTCTTCACGGGCTGCGCCTTCCGCTGCCACCTTGAGCAGCACCAACTCCCGCTCAATATGCCGGCCCTCCGTGAGGTCCATCAGACGAACCACATCGATCAACTTGTTCAATTGCTTGGTAATCTGCTCGATGATCTGCTCAGACCCATGAGTGACAATCGTCATCCTGGAAAGCGAGTTATCATCCGTCGGAGCGACCGTCAAGGATTCAATATTGTAGCCGCGCGCCGAAAAGAGTCCGGCAATGCGAGACAACGCTCCCGCCTCGTTTTCCACAAGGATCGAAATTATTCGGCGCATTAGCTATGCAAGCTCCCGTTCTGCAGGCGCAGAACCGTCTGGCAAGGGCTTTAGCACCATTTCGTTGTGGCCGGCCCCAGCGGCAATCATGGGATACACGTTCTCTGTCTGATCCGTGACAAAGTCCAGGAAGAAGAGTTGATCTTTTTTCGCGAACGCATCGCGCAGGGCGCCTTCGACGTCCGATGGTTTCTCAATCCGTAGGCCCGTGTGACCAAAACTCGATGCCAGCTCTACGAAATCCGGCAGTGAATCCATGTAGGAGTGGGAGTAACGACGATCATAGAAAAATTCCTGCCATTGCCGAACCATCCCCATATAACGGTTGTTAAGGTTTATGATCTTGATCGGCAAGTCGTATTGCCTACATGTGGATAACTCCTGAATACACATCATGATGCTGGCTTCTCCGGTCACGCAAGCTACCGGTGCCTCCGGATGGGCTAGTTGAACGCCAATTGCGGAGGGAAGTCCAAAGCCCATCGTACCCAAGCCGCCGGAATTAATCCAGCGACGGGGTTTATTAAAGCCATAATATTGAGCAGCCCACATTTGGTGCTGCCCGACGTCCGAAGTGACAAACGCATCGCCCAAAGTTACTTGGTGAAGTTTTTCGATAACGAACTGCGGTTTTATAACTGTCTCACTTGCATCGTAAGCAAACGACTTTCGCAGTCGCCAATCTTCTATCCTCGTCCACCATTCAGATAAAACTTCTGGATCCGGTCTGTTGACAGAATTCTCCAGAGCACTGTGTAGTTGCTCGAGAGCTGCTGATGCGTCTCCAACAATCGGTATCTCAACAGGAACGTTCTTTCCAATAGAAGCTGGGTCGATATCAATATGGATTATTTTTGCGTTTGGTGAGAACTTCTTCAGATCGCCCGTCACCCGGTCATCAAAACGTGCGCCGACTGCCAGCATGACGTCACATTCATACATAGCCATATTTGACTCATATGTACCGTGCATCCCAAGCCAGCCCACAAAGCAAGGATGATCAAACGAAAGAGACCCAAGACCCATAAGTGTGTTGGTGCAAGGGAACCCAAGATAATCAACCAGTTTCGTTAATTGTTTCGCCCCTCCAGAGAGAACTACTCCACCTCCAGTGTAAATAATGGGACGGCGGGCTTGTAGAAGCAGTTCCGCAGCTCGGGAGATCTGTTTTGGATGTGCAGTATGGGCTGGAAAATATGAACGAATCTGGACATCTTGTGGGTAGGCATACTCGGTAGCGTGTGCGGTAATATCTTTCGGAATATCGACGACGACTGGGCCTGGTCGCCCCGAATTAGAAATAAAAAATGCCTTCTTAATCGTTGAGGCAAGATCCTTGACATCTCTTACGAGAAAATTATGCTTAACGCATGGACGGGTGATCCCGACCGTATCAACCTCTTGGAAGGCATCGTCACCAATAAGGTGAGTTGGAACTTGACCGCACAACACAACCATTGGAATCGAATCCATAAAAGCGGTCGCGATTCCCGTAACCGCATTGGTAACGCCAGGGCCTGAAGTGACCAGCACCACCCCGGGCTTCCCCGTTGCGCGGGCATACCCGTCGGCGGCATGGGTTGCGGCCTGTTCGTGCCTCACCAGGATGTGGCGAACATCTTCCTGACTATAAAATGCGTCGTAAATATGAAGCGCCGCGCCTCCGGGATAACCGAAGACTAATTCGACACCTTCATCTTTTAAACTTTGGACGACGATCTGTGCGCCGGTCAGCTCCATTAGCGAACCTCGATAAAAGTTGGGTACTAGGGATCCCCTAGGGACAGCCGGGAATCGAGCCAAGCAGTATAAACAGTTCCCTGTCAGGATGTAAATTCAACGGCGCCGCCAGAGCGTAGACCCATCAGGACGGTCTTCAAGAATAATTCCCATCTCTTCAAGCTGCGCCCGAACCTCGTCAGACAACTGGAAGTCCTTGTCGCGTCGCGCCTGTCGACGTTTTTCGATGAGGTTCTCGATCTCAACATCCGCGTCGCTCTCAGCGGCTGAATCCGAAACGCCTCCGATCCCTAGCATCGCCGCCGGATCTTGGTAAAGCAAACCCAGTTTTCCTCCGAGGCGTTCTAGTTGGCCTGACAGCGATTGCGCCTCCGACGCCGTGCCCGTTTCGAAGGAGCGGTTTATCGCTCTGACAAGATCAAATAACACTGAGATGGCTGAAGGGGTGTTGAAATCATCTTCGAGCGCCCGATCAAATTCTTCGTCAAAGGTGTTGTTGACTCTGGCGTCAGGCTCCTCGGCGCTGGTCTCCGTGCGAACCTTGAACAGCGCCCCATACATTCGATCAAGACCGGCTCTTGCCTGCTCCATTACTTCCGTAGAGAAATTCAACGGGCTTCTATAGTGACTAAGAAGCATGAGAAAGCGAACCACCTCTCCGGCGCGCGCAGGATTGTCATCCTGACCTACCAGGTCCCGAATCGTAAAGAAATTGCCTAATGACTTCGACATCTTCTCTTCATCGATCTGCACAAATCCGTTGTGCATCCAGGTATTGACAAATCGGGACCCGGTTGCCCCTTCCGTCTGTGCAATCTCATTTTCATGATGTGGAAACCGAAGGTCCATTCCGCCACCGTGAATATCGAAATGCTCGCCCAGGCATTTGGTCGACATGGCCGAGCACTCGATGTGCCAGCCTGGCCTACCCTCACCCCATGGCGAACCCCACATCGGCTCTCCTGGCTTAGCCCGCTTCCACAATACAAAATCCAAGGGATCATCTTTGGACTCATCTTTCTCAACGCGGGCACCCGCCTGAAGGTCGTCAAGAGACCGTCCTGAGAGCGCGCCATACCCCTCGAATTTTCGAACCCTGAAATAGACGTCCCCGTTTTCTCCCTGATAGGCCAACCCGCGCTGTTCAAGCGTTTGAATCAACTCGATGATCTGGGCAATGTGCCCGGTCGCCCGAGGCTCCTGATCTGGCGGCGAGACATTCAGAATACGCTCATCGGCGTGCATCGCGTCGATAAACCGTTCCGTCAGGCCTCTAAACGGTTCATCCAACTCAGCGGCACGCGAAATAATCTTGTCGTCGATATCCGTAATGTTTCGCACATAGTCGACCTTATACCCCCAGGCTCTCAAAGCGCGTACCACCATATCGAACACGACCAGCACCCGGGCGTGACCGAGATGACAATAGTCATAGACGGTCATTCCGCAAACATATATCCCTACCCTTCCGGGAACGAGAGGCTGAAAAAGCTCTTTTTTGCGCGTCAAACTATTGTAGATTTGGAGTCCCATGCCATCATCCTGATCAACGGGGTGGCGAATGTTAACGAAATGCGACGTGTTCTCCAACTGGCACGCGAAACCGTTTCTGCCCCGACCCGAAAATCTTTCGAGAAAGTATCTTGATTCATCTAATCTCTGACCTTCATCTGAGCCCGGAACACCCAGAAGTCTTCAATCAGTTTGGCGAGTATCTGGCGGATCTCAACGCGGGAGAGGATCTTTATATTCTGGGAGATCTCTTTGAATACTGGCTTGGTGATGACGCCGTCGACTTTCTTGGGCACGCCGAGGCGCAACAACTTTTACGCTCCTTATCCAATCGCGGTGTCAAAATTTTCTTTCTCTCGGGCAATCGTGACTTTCTCGTGGGTGAAAAGTTTGCTGATGAATGCGGAATCGAGCTTATTGCCGACGAACACATTCTGAAGGTAGGTCAGCGGCAAGTTCTGTTGATGCACGGAGACAGTTTATGCACTGACGATCTTTCTCATCAAAAATTCCGGGCCATGGTTCGCTCCCCGGGTTGGCAGAAAACGTTTCTGGAAAAAACCATTGCTGAGCGTGACGGTTTGGCGAAACTGGCTCGTTATCACAGTGAGGATGGCAAGGCCCAAAAAAACATGGAGATTATGGATGTGAACCCGGAAGCAGTTCGGGCAACCATCACTCAGCATGATGTCGAGATACTCATTCACGGACATACCCACCGCCCCGCCATTCACAGGATTGAATGCCGTGAAGCCGCCTACCGCGTCGTCTTGGGAGACTGGACGCCCAAGCCCAGCTGGATCCAGCTGACCGAAGAGGGGCTCGTCTTGGCTTTCTCAGATAGCGTGCAGCGCCTGTATTTCTGAAATAACCCGTGCAGACAATATCAGTGGTAGGCGCTGATCTCTGCAACATCAAGCGCTTCGGTCCGTTGGGTTTTAGCCTGATCACTGCGGGTTCCTGCCACCGTCTTCAAGAAATCGGCGCTGACGTTCCCAGTGATATAGCGCCCATCAAAGCATGAGGCATCCACCCGAATTATCTCGGGATTCCCTTCTCGAACCGCTTCGATCAAATGCTCAAGTCGCTGATAGAGCAGCCGATCGGCTCCGATAAATTGGCCGATCTCCTCATCGGTTCTGCCGTTTGCCACGAGTTCCGAAGGCGAAGGCATATCTATGCCATAGACATTCGCATAGCGAACGGGTGGCGCCGCGGAGGCAAAATAGACTTTCTTAGCGCCAGCGTCGCGGGCCATTTGGATGATCTGTTTTGAGGTAGTGCCTCGAACGATCGAATCATCGACCAGAAGAACGTTTTTGCCACGAAATTCCAGATCGATAGCATTGAGTTTCTGTCGGACCGATTTCTGCCTCTGGGCCTGGCCCGGCATTATGAAGGTTCGCCCGATATACCGATTCTTGATGAATCCCTCACGGTATTTGAGTCCAGCCACATTGGCTAACTGCAACGCCGAAGTCCGGCTAGTGTCGGGGATAGGAATCACGACATCGATGTCATGATCTGGCCAGGCCTCGAGCATGTGCTCAGCCAGTTTCTCGCCCATTCTGAGCCGGCTCTTATAAACCGCGACATCGTCCATGATCGAGTCGGGCCGGGCCAAGTAAACGTACTCAAAAAGGCAAGGAGTCAGTTCCGTTTGAGAGGCGCAAACTTCTCGCTCAATGGTGCCATCCATCTTGATCACGACCGCCTCTCCAGGAGCAATATCTCCCAGGGAGCGGTATCCCAGGACATCCAACGCCACACTTTCGGAAGCCGCCATCACAGAACGCCCGTCGCCATCGATAAGCTCGCCCAGCACCAGCGGGCGAATGCCATTAGGATCCCGAAATGCCACTAGCCCATACCCGACGATCATAGCCACCACCGCGTAGGCCCCCTGGCAGCGTTCATGCAGCCGTCGGACGGCATCGAATACGTTCCGGGTCTGAAGCACTGCATCCCCTCCTCGCATGAACTCCATGAGTTCATGCGCAAATACATTCAGCAACACTTCCGAATCCGAACCGGTATTGATTTGCCTCAGATCATCTTGAAATAACTCCTCACTGAGCTCCGCCGCGTTAATCAAGTTTCCGTTGTGTCCTAATGCAAGCCCGAACGGAGAATTGACATAGAACGGCTGCGCCTCTGAACGGTTGTCGCCTCCTGCGGTCGGGTATCGCACATGCCCCAGCCCCATATTGCCCTTCAACTGAAGCATGTGCCGCGTCTGAAACACATCACGTACGAGACCACTGTCTTTGCGCAGAAAGACCCGTCGGCCGTCGCAGGTCATGATGCCGGCTGCGTCCTGTCCGCGGTGCTGAACCACGGTCAGCGCATCATAGATTCTCTGGTTAACGGGACTGTTCCCAACAATACCGACAACGCCACACATGGTCAGACTCTCTCCTTGAGATGCTAATCTGCACTACCAGAACTGCCGGGCAATTCACCCTCCAGCCACCCGGCGCCAATCCCTTCCATGGTTCCCGGGGGGAGGTACACTGCTACCCAATCCAATGCTCGATCAAACACGGGAATCATCATCGAGGCATTGTACCAATCCTGTTCGTTAACAGCGGTGTGACCCGCCAGTATCAATGCGACCAACAGGATTACGACGGCACGGCCAAATCCAAATAATCCGCCCAGGATTCGATCCGTCCCGGCAAGCCCGGTAGCCTTGAAGATTTTGCTGAGTAGGCTCGTCAGCAGCATTAAAGCCACCAACACCAAAACGAAAACCAAAACGGCTGAGACCGCTTGTGACAGGGTCGGATTTTGCAGTGCTTTATCGATAATCTGTGCGACACTCGAGCTGTACCGATAGGCTATCCAGAACGCCATTATCCAGGAGACCAAAGAGAGGAGTTCGCGCAACAGACCCCGGAACAGGCCGAACACAAGTGAAACACCCATCACCGCGAGAATCACGATATCCGCGATAGCCGGTCCAGCGGCTGCAATTTCAGTCACTTGACCCACCAGTGCATGTTTGGGAGCCGCCTAGTTTCAATTAAGTTTGATAACAAACGCTGGCTCTCCAGTGACCAACATCGCCTTTCCGCTCTCGCGCTCCGCGGTCGTCAGGTCAGCGAAGGGGCCTAGGAAAATACGAACCATGGGACGTCCGTTAATTTCTATGGTCTCTTGATGGGAGGTCATTCCATTACTCGAAAGCAGGTCTGCCCGCCTTTTCAGGTTGTCAGGCTCGGAGAAGACACCGACCCGAACCACCCAGCCTGGTTGCGCGCCAGACAACGCGTTAGAGTCAGAAACGGTCTGCGTGCCGCCACCAACCCCATCGCCGCTTTGATTTGTCGTTGACTCCGACGTGGAGGATCCAGTTTCCTCTTGTGAATTTTGGTCAGCTCGCTCGCTGGAAATTTCAGGATCTGGGTTGATGGAAGTTTTGGATAAATCTACAGCGGGTTCAATAGACGAAATGAATTCGCTTTTTGGTTGTGGAATCAGAAACGTTTCGTCGATCACCTGGCGCCCGTTTTGGCCGCTCAGCAGCCATGGCAACAATAACACCGGGACGGATAGCAGAATAACCGCCCCGGTAGCACGATACTTAAGGTTGAACGGGGGCTCTGAGGTCGTTTCCATTTATGCGCCTTCCCGTTCTGAGACCGAAAGCAGTATATCACCCACGAGGTAAAACGATCCAAAAACCACAAGCCGGTCACCGGGTCGGCTGTCGGCCAACGCAGCTTCAAAACAAGCGCTGGGTTTTCCTCCTTCCGCAGGATCAGTAATACCCGAGTTACTCAACACAGACCGTAGCTCCTCATAGGTCAACGCACGATCGTCCTCCAGTACTGCGGGATACCAATAATCTATGACAGGACGCATCGCCTCTATAGCAGCGCCAATCTCCTTGTCTTTCAACATGGCAAAGACCGCGCGTGTTTTACCCGGAACGGATTCACTACGAAGCGCGCCTGCTAACGCGGTGACGGCCTCGACGTTGTGTCCCACGTCAAGCCAAATTGGAATCTTGCCGTCAATCCGCTCCTGACGACCCCGCACTTTCAATCCCCGCAGCGCATCGACATGCTCCGGCCCCACGGGCAGTCGGTCTTCCAGCGATCGTATGGCCGCAAGGGCACCGGCCAGGTTCCGTGACTGGGTCAGGCTGTTGGGTTTGACCTCACAGCGCTCTAAAAAAGACTCTCGATTCCAGTTCTTTCCTCCGGATGAGAAAAATGTCTTCCCCTGTGTTTCTTTTACAGCGAAGTCTTGTTCTGCGAACTGGCAGTCGCACTGCAAAGCCGCGAGCCGGTTCACTATCGACCGGGGAGGATCGGGATCTGAGACGATCGCGCGACCGCGGTACCGCAGAATCCCGGCCTTCTCTCTTCCAATCGCTTCCCGAGAGTTCCCAAGCCAGGCCTGATGATCCAGGTCGATAGAGGCAATCAGCGCAAGATCGCAATCAACCGCATTAACAGCATCCAATCTGCCTCCCATTCCAACCTCAAGAATCCAGATATCCAATCTGGCCCTTGAGAAGAGTTCGAAAGCCGCGAGAGTACCAAACTCAAAATAGGTCAAAGGGATCATTCCGCGTGCTGTGTTGACCGCCTGAAACGCCTGGCAAAGTTGTTCCGCAGAAGAGGGTTCACCCGCGACTTTCACCCGCTCCCCGTAGTCCACCAGGTGCGGAGATGTGTAAGCGCCCACCCGATAGCCCGCAGACCGGTAGACCGCATCGAGCATAGCCGTGGTGGTTCCCTTTCCGTTAGTGCCGCCAACGGTGATGATGACCTTGGGGTAGGTAGGGACGAGGCAGTGCAACACCCGCCGGACCCTGTCCAGGCTGAGATCAATCGTCCTGGGATGAACGGACTCAATAAACTCGAGCCAATCGCTTAATTCCCAGTCATCCTGCGGATGCATATAGAGAAATTATTCTAGGTCGACACGAGGCGCCGAGACATCCCCTGGAAACAACAGTTCGGCCGTTGCATCTGTGACGGGCCCGAAACCCAGTGTTTGCAGCGACTCCCCGATCGTCTCTCGCAATTCATTTCGCGCAACCACCATATCTAGCGCGCCATGTTGCAGCAAAAACTCAGACTGCTGAAACCCCTCGGGGAGCGTTTCGCGAACCGTTTGCTCAATTACCCTTGGCCCTGCGAAGCCGATCAGGGCCCGAGGTTCCGCAATAATGAGATCACCAAGCATCGCGAAACTTGCTGACACACCCCCCATTGTGGGGTCAGTCAAGACGGAGACGAAAGGCAGACTGGCACTCTTTAATTTGTTCAGAGCCGCCGTTGTCTTGGCCATCTGAAACAGTGAGAACAGGCCTTCCTGCATCCGGGCGCCCCCGCTCGCGCTGAAACAGATAAAGGGGTTTCCGTGTGCCACTGCGTCATCAACGCACTGCGTAAACTTCTCACCAACGACGGCGCCCATCGATCCGCCCATGAATCCAAACTCAAACGCGGCCGCTGAAACCGGAATATCCAGCAGCCTGCCCCGCCCTGCGACCAAGGCCTCTGGCTCCTGACTGGTCTTTCCCGCGTCGGACAGCCGATCACGATAGCGTTTAGCATCACGGAAATTCAATACATCAACGGCGCGTAACCCTGCGCCAATCTCGTCAAACCGGCCGTCGTCGAAAAATCCGCTGAGGCGTGCCCTTGCCCCCAGGCGCATGTGATGGCCACATTTCGGACACACCTGCATTCCTCGATCAAGATCCGCGCTGTACAGAACAGTGCTGCAGTCATCGCACTTGCGCCATAGACCCTGCGGCACGCCTCTCCGGGTCGCCGCTGACGCCACGTCCTTGATCTTGGGGGGGATCAATCGGTCAAACCAACTCATGCGTCTTCTCCAACCTTCGAATCAATGCCCTGCGTATCCCAGGCACGAACCGCCCTGCAGAACTCAACAATCTTCACTGCACTTTTCTTGCCCGGTTCCGACTCTACACCGGTGCTGACATCTACCGCCCAGGCGCCTGACTGTTTCAACGCTTCGCCTACATTATCGGCCGCAAGGCCTCCCGCGAGAATAACTGGCGCGTTTAGCGCGATTCGTGCGCGGGTCCAATCAAATGCAGCACCCGTCCCTCCTACTGATTCGGGATGATAGGTATCCAGCAGAAATGCTCTGGCGTTCGGATGTTGGTCGCTAAGCGCTTCGAGGTCTACCCCGTCCCGCATCCGGACCGCCTTCATATAGGGCATTCCGTAAGTCTCGCACTGCTCGCGGGTTTCGTTCCCGTGAAACTGGAGCAGGGTTAATGGAACCCGATCGAGAACCGCCGACACCTCTGTCTCGTTCGGGTCAACAAAGACGCCGACCAGGTCTACCAATGCCGGGACAGACGCTGCGAGTGATGCTGCCTGGTCCACGTCGACGGCCCGAGTACTTGGCGGAAAAAAAACCAAACCAAGCGCATCAGCCCCGCAGGCAACAGCGACTGCTGCGTCTTCTGCACGAGTCAGGCCGCAGATTTTTACTCGGGTTCGCACCGTCCTATTTTACCCCTTGCGATTTTTCCTTTCGGAAGCTCCCCAGAACCTGCAGGGCTCTGGAGCCTCCGGGAGTCCGAAGGTCGAGGGATAACGTACGCCGGTGAAATACAGCCCATCCGGAAGCGCTGTCACCCCCCCGGCAGTCCTGTCTCGACTTTCAAGCACCTCCTTCGCCCACACAATGGGTTTTGAGCCAGTCGCGATCGCGATCAGTGCTCCAGCGATATTTCTAACCATATGTTGCAAAAAACCGTTTGCCTCGATGTCTATCCATATCCAGGGGCCCTGACTGTTTACCGACAACTCATAAATCTCGCGCACCGGTTGCTTTGACTGGCAACCACTTGCCCTGAAAGCGGAAAAATCATGCCGACCCACCAGGGCCGTCGCCGCATGCTGCATGCGCGAAACATCAAGTTTTTCGTAGGTCCAGGCAACTTTCCCCGATAGAAAGGTCGGTCGAACATCCCGACAAAACAAGATGTACCTATAACGTCTCGCCACTGCGGTGAAACGCGCATGAAACTCGGGATTGACTGCTTTGACCCAAATTAAGGCGAGTCCGGTCGGCAGGTGGGTGTTTGCGCCCCGCAACCAGTTGAGCGGGGAACGTACAGCGAATGAATCAAAATGGGCGACCTGGCCGGTAGCGTGGACCCCCGTGTCTGTCCGTCCGGCGGTTACTACATGAATCGTCTCAGACGCGACCCTGGTTAAAGCTTTCTCAACCCAGTCCTGAACCGTACTCACCCCAGACTGACTCTGCCACCCATGAAAGCGGCTTCCGTCATATTCCACGCCAACGGCATAGCGCGTCGAAGTTGCGGACCCGGCTAGTGAATTCATCTTCGCATCCAAGGCGGATTAATCCGTGTTGTAGAATCTCTTCTCGCAAGTCGCCGATTCTACCTACTCATACGGCGCTGCAGTCCAGCGCCTGTACCGTTTGGGTAGGTTGAGTCTTAATATTTAAAAAACGTTTAAGAGAACTTATGGCGTTGACTACTAGAAACTCAGAACCCTTAGAATCCTACCGTAGTGGCCCAGACGAGCACGGCCGCTTCGGCCTGTTCGGAGGCCGTTTCGTTGCTGAAACGCTGATGCCGTTGATTCTGGACCTTGAAACGGCGTACTCCGAGGCACAAGAGTCTCCCGAATTCCAACGGGACTTTGACTATTATGCCGCCCACTACACGGGCAGACCCAGCCCTTTGTACTTTGCCAAGAGTCTCACGGAGTCGCTCGGCGGCGCCAAGATCTACTTCAAGAGAGATGAGCTCAACCACACAGGCTCTCATAAGATCAACAACACTCTCGGGCAAATTCTCCTTGCAAAACGTATGGGGAAATCCCGGATCATCGCCGAGACCGGGGCCGGCCAACACGGAGTAGCTACCGCGACGGTCTGCGCGTTGTTTGACCTGCCTTGTGTGGTCTATATGGGCGCGACGGACATTGAGCGTCAGGCGCCCAATGTGTTTCGGATGAAGTTACTCGGCGCGGAAATCGTTCCAGTTACCAGCGGCACAGGAACTCTCAAGGACGCCATGAATGACGCGCTGCGCGACTGGGTAGCGAATGTCGCAGACACCTTCTACATTATCGGCACTGTGGCCGGACCTCACCCCTACCCTGCGATGGTTCGCGATTTCCAGAGCATCATCGGACGGGAAACTAAGGAACAGATGTTCGCGGCAGAAGGTCGGCTTCCTGACACTTTGGTGGCCTGCATTGGGGGCGGCTCGAATGCAATGGGGCTTTTCCACCCCTTCCTCGACGACCCGGTTCAGATCGTCGGGGTGGAGGCTGGCGGCTATGGTCTCGAGACTGACAAGCACGCCGCCTCTTTAACCGGCGGTCGACCCGGTGTCCTACACGGCAATCGGACCTACCTTCTCCAAAATGAAGACGGACAGATCGACGATGCGCACTCCATCTCGGCGGGTCTGGATTACCCGGGTATCGGGCCTGAACATGCCTGGCTCCATGATCATGGACGCGTGGATTATGTCTCCGTCACAGATTCAGAGGCGCTGGAAGCCTTTAAATTATGTTGCCGAGCGGAAGGCATTATCCCTGCCTTGGAGCCCGCTCATGCCCTGGCTCATGTAGCCAAAATTGCCCCAACCATGGATAAGGAGCAGATTATTGTGATGAATTTGTGCGGCCGAGGCGACAAGGATATCTTTACTGTGGCAGATGCGCTCGGGGTAGAAATATGAGTTCCGGCGATCGCATTGCGTCCACCTTCGAACGCTTAAGGAAGGAAGGACGGGCCGGGCTTGTCACGTTTGTCACGGCAGGAGATCCTGACCCCGGCACGAGCCAGCAACTGATGGAGCGCCTGCCCGCCGCCGGGGCCGACATCATCGAGTTGGGCATGCCCTTTTCGGATCCCATGGCAGACGGTCCCGCTATCCAAGCGGCGAACCTTCGCGCCCTCGCCTCAGGCGCGTCGCTAATCGGGACGTTAGACATGGTGCGGCGGTTTAGACAGAACAACAGCGACACTCCGGTCATTCTTATGGGGTATTTCAACCCAATCTACCAATACGGCCCCTCTCGCTTCGTAACGGACGCGGTCGCTGCCGGGGTTGACGGTCTGATTATGGTCGATCTTCCCCCTGAAGAAGATGAGGAACTCTGCGATCCGGCACGGACGGGGGGACTTCACTGGGTCCGCCTGGTAACCCCTACCTCCAATGAGGGTCGACTCAAGCAGGTGCTTCAAAACACCAGCGGATTTATCTACTACGTTTCGATCGCAGGCATTACGGGCACACGATCCGCAGCCGCATCCAGTATTGGAGAAGCCTTAACCGAAGTGCGGAAACATACACAGCTTCCGATTGCAGTCGGATTTGGCATCAACACGGCCGAGCAAGTCCGCGAGACCGGTGAGGTCGCTGATGGCGCAGTCGTTGGCTCGGCGATCATCCGTGAAATAGAAAACAACTTGGACGAATCCGGTCGCGCAAAACCGGAGCTGCTCGATCAAGTTACCGGGCTTGTCTCAACTCTTTCAGGAGGACTTCGCTCTTAACGGGGGTTGGTGGTGCCGCTGTGGGGCAGCGGCTCAGACACTCCCCGCCAGGGTCTCCAGCAGTGCTTTAGCCCGTTCCTGAATGTCGCTATCCCGGGAGTGAGCAAGCGCAGTCAATATTTCTCGTGCAGCCGCAGGGTCTCCCATCTCAAGATAAGCATTCGCCAACTCGAGCTGTGTTCTTTCCTCACTGTCCGCGGATTCACTCTGGTCGGGATCACTATCCGATAGAGCGGCCGCTGGATCGGCTTTCCCCGCCTCGCCCGGAGCGGCCATAGAAACCTCTTCGGCGCGTGGTCCATTCGTCAAAGTATTTCCCGCTGGAAACTCGAGCTCCAATTCAAGGTCGCTAAAATCGGCCGGCGTACCGTCACCTAAAGATTCCGCAGCTGACTCGGCAGTCTGAACGATTGGAGTCGCTTCCTTTTCGGTGCCCACGTCAAGCTCAAATACAATGTCGTCATCAATTGCAGGCGCCGTCGACACCGGTTCCGGCTCAGGTGTTACTTCGTCCCGGGACTCGTTTACTGCCCCCGGGGAATCTCCCGAGAGAGCCGGTCGAACTATTTCAACGGAATCATTGCCGCCAATCTGCGCGGCGTCGAGAATCAGTTTCTCCAGGTGCGCCTGCTCGGAAGACCCCTCGGCTACGATCTGGCGCAGCTCTCCTGCAAGTTCCCCAAAAGCCTCTTTTTGACCCAGGACTTGAAGAACTTCCAGCAACTTAAGTTTTAGCTCAATACGTTCCGGTGTCCGCGCGATTGCGTCTCGCAAGGTTTGCTCGGCCTGACTGGAGCGACCATACGCCAAATAAATCTCTGATTCGGTGAGTGGGTCGACTTCGTCACTCTGTACCGCCACACCCCTCTGGGTCTCTATATCTGTCACAAACCCGGCGCCGATACTCTCTTCGGCCGGTGGCGCCTCGTTCGACCGCCCATCGGTTGCTTTCGCTACAGAGTCTGTCTCAAACAGATCCCGCTTCTGCTCAGTCGCCGCCTGACTCGCCAACGCCCCTGACTCTTCCATCGAAGATTTTCTACGCCTTAAGAGGATCAATACCAGAAGCATCAGTACCACTATCAGTCCTAACAACTTATTGGACACACCTGGTATAGCGGAGTCACTTCGATCAAGATCTTCCAGCAATTCACCAGCCAGGTCGCGTGTGTTCTCGAATAACATTCCTATCTCGCTGACCGCCCAGTCCAGGGTCCTCGCTGGGTCGCTCCAGGGCGGAGGAATGTCCTCGACTTGTTTAGACAACTGGTCCTGCGCTGCTTCTGATACCGCAGACTCAAGAGTCACCTCGTCCCCGGTCACCAGCACTTCAGCAACGTCTTGTGAAGGTTGTTCAATGATCCCCGCCGGACGGGTTTCTACAGCCGGGTTTTCAGGATCTGCATCAGGGCCTTTTCCGCCGACCTCCGCACTGGGGGCCGTTGACTCCGCCTTCTTGCTCACCCCAACCCGGCTCTCGGTTGCCTCTGGTGCCTGCAGCGCCAGCATGGATTCCAACTGCTTCTGGGCGACGGCGAGTTGCGTCTCCTGCAACTCGATAAGCTTCATGGTCTTCTCAAGTTGACGCTGGAGCAAATCTACCTGGCGGGTCAACTGTTGATTTTCAAGCTCCTTTGATCCGAGCGATTCCTCAACCACGCTGAGTCGATCCGTTAGCGCAGTCATCGCGGCCACGGGCTCCGGCGGCGCTTCACTGAGCCTTTCCGCAGATTGGAGTCCTGCGCCCGCGGGTGCTACGTTACCTTCTCCGTCCCCGCCCGAAGATGCAGATTTCTCTGACGGCTCAACAATTCTAAGCACATACTCGGCAGACTCGATCCCTGCAAGCTCCGTCGTTGGCGCCAACGCCTCTGCTGCTGGCGCATGCAACGTCACCCAGTTCCCGTTAGTGGTGGATGACTTGGCCCTGGCCTGATGTTGGGTCCACTCCAGCAGGTGGTTTTCATAGACAGCCTGCGCCTGGTCGGGGCTAATCTGTCTCATCTGGCGCTCCGAAGGAATGTGCAGCCGCGCGCCCTCACGCAGAAGATTCATGTTACCGTCGATAAAGCTATCGGGGTTATCTTCCACCAGTGCCGCCATCCGCTGTTCTAGTGAGATTCCCCCACCAACCTCGAGTTGTCGCGCGATCTCGATCAGTGTCTGACCCTGCCGGATAGGTCCGACATATTCCCCCGGATAGCTCAGCTCAGCTACGCTGGCCGGGGAGATTTCAGTAACCGGCGCCCCCACCTTAGCCATTCCCCAATCCTCGGCCGGATCCAACATCGCCGTGTACTCTCGAAAGGTCTGCTGCCCGTCAAAGTCCACAGCCACTAGGAAGCGTAAAAAGGGAATCCGAATCGCAACTCTTGAGTCGATCTCCACCATTGCCGGGCGAGAAAGCATATCCAGAGTGAAAATCAAATTGGTGGCCACAGAGTCAAGAGGAATACCGGCGGCTGCGTGGGCCTGCGCAGACGCGAGGGAAAACACAAGAGTGTTCGCGGCCGAGTCCGCTGCAACGCCCTTCACCTCTATGGAAGCTTTGAGCGGCTCGTTCAGTTTTGAGGCGACCGTCAGACCTCCAAGCTCGAGCGCATGACCTGCGTTGGAGGCCAGCACTTGCACCAAAAGCGCCAGACCGCCAAGGATTGGCCTCATGGCCGATCACCTCGCTGGTGGGCTTTGGTTTCGACTGAGGGAAGGAGGTTCGGGGTCATTGCCTGATTATAGGCACGCCAAGGTTTCGAACCAATCAGGCCCCGGGCCCCGGTGATCCAAGGTCAAAGGCTCGGAAGAAGCAGCTCCGCAATCTGGATGCTGTTCAGGGCGGCCCCCTTGCGAATATTGTCTGCGACGACCCAGAGGCAAAGGCCGTTTTCTGTTGAGATATCCTCCCGAATCCTGCCGACAAAGACTGGGTCCTTATCCGCCGCTTCGGTTACGGGAGTGGGATAACCTCCCGGTTTTCGTTCATCGACGACGCAAACCCCCTCGGCCGCCTCCAATGCCGCTCGCGCCTGATCAGCAGTCATTTTGTCCCGAGTCTCGACATGGACGGCTTCCGCATGACCGTAAAAGACAGGGATCCGGACTGTGGTCGGATTGACGGCAATACTCTCGTCGCCGAAGATCTTCTGCGTCTCCCACACCATTTTCATTTCCTCACGCGTATAGCCATTTTCCTGAAAACTATCGATGTGCGGAATTGCATTGAATGCAATCTGTTTTGGCATGACCTCGCAGGTTGCGCCCTTGCCATTGAGCAAAGAAGCCGTTTGCCCAGCCAACTCCTCAATCGCACGACGGCCCGCCCCAGACACTGCCTGATAGGTCGCCACGTTGATCCGGCTGATACCCACGCTGTCATAAATCGGCTTCAGGGCTACGACCATCTGAATCGTAGAACAATTGGGATTTGCAATGAGGCCGTTGTGCTCTTGCAGAACATGAGGATTAACCTCCGGCACCACCAGGGGCACTTCAGGATCTCGCCTGAAATGGGAGGTGTTATCAATAACCACACAGCCTGAAGCCACCGCCTTGGGAGCGTATTTTGCCGAAACACTCCCTCCAGCTGAAAATAGCCCAAGCTGTACCTTCGAAAAATCAAACTCCGCGAGATTCTCGACCCGTACTGCTTTGCCCCGAAAAAGGATCGTACTTCCCGCGGAGCGCTCGCTCGCCAGGGCGTATAAATTGCGGACAGGAAAATTTCTCTCTTCAAGCAGACGGAGCATAACCTCACCGACGGCTCCTGTTACGCCGACAACGGCGACGTCCAATTCGGATTTAGTGTTCATAGGTTTGCCAACAGCCAGTGGGAAAATAAAAGAAAAGGCCTGCAGACCGGGAAGGCAGGGAACTCAGGAGGCGAGATCTTCAAACAACCATGGCACGTCATTCATCCGGCGCTGCTCATAAGTTGCAATATCCCCTTCGTGCTGAAGAGTCAATGCTATGTCGTCCAGACCTTCCAGAAGGCACTGCTTTTTGAAGCCATCGATTTCGAAACGGTAAACCTGTCCCGATTCAGCCGTCGCCGTTTGGCGTTCCAGGTCGATATCCATCGAACATGGGCCAGACTCGGCATCTTGGGCAAACAAAGCGTCAATATCGGCCCCGGGAAGAGAGATCGGCAGAACACCATTTTTAAAGCAGTTGTTGAAAAAGATGTCGGCGTAACTTCCCGCTATCACGGTTCGGATTCCAAAATCCCGCAACGCCCAAACGGCGTGTTCTCGAGAAGACCCACAGCCAAAATTGTCGCGCGCCAGAAGAATTCGACCCCCCCGATAAGCTTTTTTGTTTAACACAAAATCGGTATTGAGAGGCCGGTCGCTGCAGTCCTGACCCGGTTCTCCTTGATCAAGATAGCGCCATTCGTCGAAAAGATTATCGCCAAACCCCGACTTCTCGACAGACTTCAGGAACTGTTTAGGAATAAGTGCATCGGTATCGACATTGCTCCTGTCGATTGGGATCACGACGCTGCTGTAGTTGACAAACTTTTCCATTTTATTCGCCTCTTAAAGCTGATGCGGATCCACAAAGCGTCCTGCGATGGCTGCTGCCGCTGCCATCGACGGAGAAACCAGATGCGTGCGACCGCCATATCCCTGTCGACCTTCGAAGTTGCGGTTTGAGGTTGCGGCACACCGTTCTCCTGGTTCGAGCTGATCCGCATTCATCGCGAGGCACATGGAGCAGCCGGGCTCTCGCCACTCGAAACCAGCCTCTGTAAAAATCCGATCCAAGCCTTCAGCCTCGGCCTGGACTTTGACAAGACCCGAGCCGGGCACCACCAATGCCTGTTTGATGTTTTGGGCTACTTTACGCCCTGAAGCCACTTTCGCCGCTGCCCGCAAATCTTCTATCCGGCCATTTGTGCAGGCTCCAATGAAAACCTTATCCAGAGTTATCGTATTAATCCGGGTCCCGGGAGAGAGATCCATGTACTCAAGCGCACGTGCCCAATCCCTCTCGCGGGTTTGATCAGGTGCGTCGGCCGGATTGGGAATCTCGTCATCGACGCTCGCCACCATTTCTGGAGAAGTCCCCCATGTGACCTGCGGCCGTAGAACCGAGACATCAAGGTCATGTTCCTTGTCAAATTTCGCATCGGGATCAGTAACCATCTGAAGCCAGAAATCCCGAGCCCTTTCAATGTGATCACCTTTTGGCGAATAAGGGCGCCCCTCTAGATAAGTCACGGTCGCTTCGTCAACGCCAACCAGACCGGCCCGAGCACCGGCCTCGATCGCCATGTTGCATAGAGTCATCCTGGCCTCCATCGAGGCCTCTCTCACCGCACTGCCCGCGAACTCAATGGTGTATCCCGTCCCACCTGAAGTCCCGATCAGTCCGATCACGGCCAGGATCATATCTTTTGAAAAGATGCCGTCAGGCAGTGCCCCGTTCAGGTTGATACGCATGTTTTTCATCTTGCGGGCAACAAGGCATTGTGTAGCAAGAACGTGCTCAACCTCTGAGGTGCCGATACCGAATGCGAGCGCCCCCAGGGCGCCATGCGTTGCCGTGTGCGAATCCCCACACACTATCGTCATCCCAGGCTGTGTCGCCCCTTGTTCCGGACCTACGACATGAACGATGCCCTGTCGAGGATCCGACATGGCAAACTCCGTGATGCCGAATTCCTCACAGTTTCGATCCAGAGTTTCGACCTGAAGCCGGGCAATGGGATCAGAGATTCCGGCACTGCGATCGGTCGTCGGTACATTGTGGTCCGCAACCGCCAGGTTCGCCGCCTTGCGACGAGGGAGGCGTGCCGCATCCCGAAGCCCCGCGAAGGCCTGCGCAGAGGTGACCTCGTGCAGGAGTTGCAAATCAATGTAGATCAGTGCGGTGCCGTCTTCAGATTCGCGCACCAAGTGCTGTTCCCAAAGCTTGTCGTAAAGGGTTTTTCCGGTCATCTGTGCCTCCTTGAGGGCGGGCGATTCTAACACAATGAGTTACTTATGCTGGCGGCCTCCAGGATCACTTGGCGAACGTAATGTTGCCTGATGAGATCCAATGTTAGTCTTGGTCTATGGGAAAACGACAACCATTTAGGGAGTAGCGTTGACTAGTTTCTATAACCTCCTGGTCTCCCTCGAGGAGAAGCTAGGCGGTGTGTTGCTGCCTGTTGATCACAAGGCGGTAGAACCTGCCCGTCTCATTTCGTCGAGTGCAGCTTTTCTTGAGTTGACCCGCTCAGTCGCGTCTGAGATTTATTTGGAGAACGCGTGTAAAACCAAAAACGATCCGGTCACGCTGTATCCGACCCTCGATGCAATAGGCCGTATCAAGAAGGATCATAGAAGTCTCGAAGTTCTGGACCTTGTTGCGGCGGACTTCCTCGAACAAATCGGCGCGGCGGTGATTCAAGTACTTACTCACGAAGCCTGTCATAACTCAAAGTTGAACCCGTCATCCCGGTCTCGCTCGCAACGGGGATTCGCGCGTACTTGAGCCAGCAATGCCCCTCAAGACCGGGGCGGAATCAGCGGACCGCTATCCTCAACGCCGATCGCCTGCTGGCGCAAAAAATGATCTGCCAGCACCAGCGCAAGCATCCCCTCGGCTATAGGGACTGCTCGAATACCAACGCAGGGGTCGTGGCGCCCTGTGGTGACGACTTCCACAGCTTGACCGTCGGTGTCGACCGTTCTTCCAGGAGTCGGGATGCTTGACGTTGGTTTGAGCGCTAAGGCCGTGTGGATCTGCTGTCCGCTCGAAATCCCACCGAGGATTCCTCCTGCGTTATTGCTCAGGAATCCTTCAGGCGTCATCTCGTCCCGCTGCTCGGTGCCCCGCTGCCTCACACAGTTGAACCCCGCTCCAATCTCTACACCTTTCACCGCATTTATCGACATCATCGCATGAGCGATATCTGCATCAAGCCGGTCAAAGACCGGTTCCCCGAGTCCAGCAGGCACCCCGTCTGCCTGAACAACCACTCTGGCGCCGATAGAGTCTCCCGCTTTTCGTAACCCATCTATCAAAGCAGCTATCTCATCGACCTGATCTGCAGCTGGAAAGAAAAAAGGGTTTTCAGGTACTGCTGCCCAGTCAAACGATTTTGCTTTTATGTCCCCGATCTGGCTCATACAACCCTGAATGCAGATGCCCACCCGATCGAGCAGCAACTTTCTCGCCACCGCTCCGGCCGCCACTCTCGCTGCGGTTTCCCGGGCAGACGCCCGACCACTTCCCCGATAATCTCGCAATCCATACTTCTTCAGGTAGGTAAAGTCAGCATGGCCCGGGCGAAACTGATCGCGGATTTTTGCATAATCTCTGGGACGCTGGTCTTCGTTTCGAATCAGCAATGCAACTGGGGCTCCGGTGGTTATCCCCTCGAAGACGCCCGAAAGGATTTCTACTTTGTCTGGCTCACGTCGCTGAGTTGTGTATCGCGATTGCCCGGGCCGCCTACGATCGAGATCTCGTTGAATATCTGATTCCGCCAGCGCCAACCCCGGCGGACAGCCGTCGACAACGCAGCCCAAAGCAGGCCCATGACTCTCGCCAAAGGTTGATACCCGAAAAAGGGTTCCCAGCACACTACCCGCCATTAGCCGCCTCCGACAGAGAGAAGCACACTTCTAAGCCCGCGGCAGGGTGACGCCGCTTTGGCCCTGGTATTTGCCCTTACGGTCTTTATAGGACACTTCACAAACTTCGTCCGACTCAAAAAAGAGCACCTGCGCTACTCCTTCGTTTGCATAAACCCGAGCCGGCAAAGGCGTCGTATTGGAAAACTCCAAAGTAACATGACCTTCCCACTCAGGCTCGAATGGAGTGACATTGACGATAATACCGCACCGAGCATAGGTGGATTTTCCCAGGCAGATAGTCAGGACGTTTCTGGGAATTCGAAAATACTCAACCGTGCGGGCCAGAGCGAAAGAATTCGGCGGAATAATGCAGCATGATCCCTCAAAGTCGACAAAACTGCTCTCATCAAACGCTTTGGGATCAACGATTGCAGAGTTGATGTTGGTAAATATCTTAAATTCGCTGGAACAGCGAATATCGTACCCGTAGCTTGACGTGCCGTAGGAGACGACTTTTTGTCCCGCTACCGTCGACACCTGGCCTGGCTCATAGGGATCAATCATGCCCTGCTCCGCCATTCTTCTAATCCAACGGTCTGACTTGATCGCCATGCTTTCGGTCTGTGATTACAAAGATCAGGTATTCTGCACCACGATAGAGGGAAACACCTCACTGTAATTCCGCTTTCGTGCAGCGAGACGCCCTGCTACCTGCCGCGCGATGCTCCGATAATTGGCTGCGACCGCTCCATCCGGATCTGCCACTACGGTAGGGCGCCCTCCGTCAGCATCCTCTCGAATCCGAATATCCAGGGGAATACCACCGAGAATATCGACACCGTATTCGGATGCCATGCGCTCCCCGCCGCCGGTACCAAAGATCGCTTCCTCGTGGCCGCACTTACTACAGATATGCGTACTCATATTCTCTATGACGCCCAGCACGGGAATCTCTACTTTTTCGAACATCTTGAGAGCTTTTCTCGCGTCCAACAAGGCAATGTCCTGTGGAGTTGTCACAATAGCCGCTCCCGAGACGGGAACCTTCTGCGCCAAAGTGAGTTGTGTATCTCCTGTTCCCGGTGGAAGGTCGATAACGAGGTAATCAAGTTCACGCCATTGGGTATCGTTAAGCAATTGCTCCAGGGCCTGAGTCACCATCGGCCCGCGCCAAATCATGGGCGTGTCTTCGTCGATCAGAAACCCGATAGACATCGCCTGAATTTCATAACTGATCATAGGTTCCAGCGTCTTGCCGTCACTGGTTTGGGGTCTCCCACTGATCCCCAGCATCCGGGGCTGACTCGGCCCGTAGATATCGGCGTCAAGGATCCCGGCAGCGGCCCCTTCTGACGCCAATGCGAGCGCAAGATTTGAGGACACCGTAGATTTGCCGACCCCGCCCTTGCCCGAGGCAACCGCAATGATGTTCTTGACCCCTTTGATCGGTGTGACCCCTTTTTGAACCTCATGCGCAACGACCGCCGTCTCAATCGCCACCTGCACGTCTCCAGAGTGCCCAGAATCTGCCACGGCCCCTCGAACGAGACTCTTCAGCTCGTCATGCCAACCGTTCGCGGGATATCCCAGCGTCAGGCTGACCTCCAACCCCGTCGGCGTCACAGCCACCTCAGTGATGCTCTTCCCATCGCCCAGGCTGGTCCCGGTGTGAGGGTCTGTAATGGCAGCTATTGCGCTCTTAATCTTTTCGTCCGAACTGTCTGTCATCGGTGTCGTTGTCTCGAATTATTAGCTTGAGGTTAATAAAATGTTGATTGTCCCAAGTCCTGAATCAAGGGGCCGTGATGCTACCACACCGGGGCCGGGCGAATCGCTGTTCGGATATACTTGCGTCGCTATTCAAAACCCTGACCCCCGACTCTCGACATTGCCCCGGACAAATCGAAATCGAGATCCCATCGCCAGAAGCCATCGCATGACTGACGCCCCGCGCAAGATCCTCGCCACCAGCGCCTTACCTTATGCCAACGGACCGATTCACCTCGGTCATCTTGCGGAATACATCCAGACTGACATCTGGACGCGTTTTCAGCGAATGAACGGTCACGAAGCCTATTACATCTGCGCGGAAGATACTCACGGCACACCGATCATGCTGAAGGCCCGCGCGGAGGGGATCACTCCCGAGGCACTGATCGAAAAGGTGGGCAATGAACATCGGCAGGATTTCGCGGGATTCAATATAGCGTTCGATAACTATTACACCACCCACTCTTCTGAGAATCGGCATTTTTCTGAATTGATCTTCGAGAGACTTAAGACAAAGGGCCACATTCAAACCCGGACGATCACGCAAGCCTATGATTCGGCTGAAGAGATGTTTCTGCCAGACCGCTTCATTCGGGGCACTTGTCCTCGCTGCGGAGCGGAAGATCAGAACGGTGATAATTGCGAGGTATGCGGCGCAACTTACGCCCCCACGGACCTCACTAACGCGGTATCTGTCATCTCAGGTACGGCGCCCGTATTGCGGGACTCAGAGCACTACTTCGTTCTCCTTTCCGACTTTGAGTCCATGCTGCGTGAATGGACCGGATCCGGCCGACTGCAAGCCGAAGTCCTCAACAAGCTGAATGAATGGTTCGACGCGGGTCTTCAGGACTGGGATATATCACGTGATGAGCCCTATTTTGGTTTCGAAATTCCCGGCGCGCCCGGCAAGTATTTTTATGTCTGGCTGGACGCCCCCATCGGCTACATGGCGAGCTTTAAAAATTTCTGTAGTGCTAGTGGCGTGGACTTCGATACGTTTTGGGCGCCGGATGCCACCGCGGAGCTCTATCATTTTGTCGGCAAGGACATTCTTTATTTTCACGCCCTTTTCTGGCCTGCCATGTTGCGTGGGGCCGACTTCCGGACTCCCACGGCCGTATTTACCCATGGGTTCTTGACAATAAACGGACAGAAAATGTCCAAGTCGCGCGGGACGTTCATTACCGCGCGCACCTATCTCGATCACCTGGATCCCGACTATCTGCGGTATTACTTCGCCGCAAAGCTGAACAACCGCGTGGAGGATCTTGATTTCAACGCAGAAGATTTCGTGACTCGAGTGAACGCAGACCTGGTCGGGAAGGTTGTCAATATCGCCAGCCGCTGCTCAGGGTTCATCGAAAAGCATTTCTCCGGCCAGTTGTCCGCCGCGGAACCCGAGGCCTCCCTCAATGACCAGTTCTGGAAGGGACACGATGTCATTTGTCAGCATTTCGAGCGCCGCGAGTACAGCAGAGCCGTTCGCGAGATCATGTCGCTTGCCGATACGGCCAACCAATACATTAACGATCTCAAACCCTGGATCATAGCGAAGGACCCGGATCGCCGGGAAGAACTGCAGGCGGTCTGTACCCATGGTCTGAATCTGTTCCGCATGTTGATCACCTGGCTTGCGCCGGTGGTGCCAGACCTAGCTGAGCGCAGTGGCCAATTCCTGCGCCACTCTGTCACCGAAAAAGGATCGTTGAGGCAAATCCAGACACCCCTGCTCAATCACGAGATCGGTACGTTTTCCCGACTATTGGACCGAATTGATCCCGACCAGGTACAAGCCATGATGGAGGAAACCCAGTTGATGAACTCTGACGCCACCGACTCTGCCGCGGGAAAGCACATGCGGGACGAGCCGTTATCCCCTCAGATCACGATTGATGATTTCGCGAAAGTGGATCTTCGCGTCGTTCGTGTGATTGCCGCTGAACACGTCGAGGGGGCAGATAAGCTCCTGAAGTTCACTTTGGATCTAGGAGATGAAACCCGAGACGTGTTTGCGGGCATAAAGAGCGCCTACGACCCTCAGCAACTGGTAGGCCGGCAGGTCGTTATGGTGGCCAATCTCGCCCCGCGAAAGATGCGCTTTGGGGTCTCCAACGGAATGATCCTTGCCGCGTCAGGGGTTGATGATCACGACGGAATCTTCGTGCTCTCTCCTGACGGCGGGGCACAGCCCGGGATGCGTGTACGCTAGGCCAACGAAAACTTTTTCGTTGAACACCTCAAGCGCCTTGTCGTCCCAACGGGATCTCTTCGAAATCCCCGATGACGTTTGCTATCTTAACTGTGCCTATATCTCGCCGCTGTTGAAATCCACGGTCATGGCGGGCACGCAAGGTCTGGAACGCAAGAGCCGCCCGTGGGAGATTCGGCCGACGGACTTCTTCTCAACAGCCAAAGAGGTGAGGAAACTGGCGGCGGGCCTTTTCGGGGCCACACCAGACGATATCGCAATCGTCCCATCCGCGAGCTATGGTCTCGCGACTGCGGCCAGAAATCTCCCTGTAAAAAGCGGTCAGCATATTGTCGTTCTAGCCGAACAGTACCCCTCTAATTTCTACATTTGGGAACGTGTCGCCCAAGAATCCGGCGCCACGATCCGCACCGTGCCTCGTCCACTTGACGGAGACTGGACGAGTAAAATTTTGGAAGCGCTTGATGCGAACACTGCGATTGCTGCGTTGCCCCAGTGTCACTGGTCCGACGGCACTCTCGTGAATCTGAAGCTGGTACGGCAACGACTTGACGTATTAGGGGGCGCACTCGTCCTTGACCTGACACAAAGCCTTGGTGCGATGACCTTCGATCTAGATCAGGTTCGACCAGATTTTGCGGTCGCGGCGGCCTACAAATGGCTGCTGGGCCCTTATTCAACGGGTCTGCTCTACGTTGATCCCCGCCACCACCGAGGAGAACCTCTCGAGCTGCCCATCTTTTCCCGAGAGAACGCCGAAGTTTTTAGCGATATCCGCTACCGTACCGAGTTTGCACACGGGGCGTGCCGTTATGATGTGGGGGAAGTTGCAAATTTCGCACTTTTGCCTGCCCTGCTGAGTGCGCTCACTCAGATCTCTAAATGGGGTGTCGCGACTGTCGAAGCCGCACTCGCCCAACGAACTGAACGCATAGCACACGGGGCTGATTTGCTTGGCCTTGACGTAACCGATTCCAGATACCGTGCACCTCATTTTGTGGGGATCCGATTTCCCGGCGGACCACGACCAGCTCTCGCTGAGCAACTTCGGGCTGAAAATGTTTATGTCGGGCTTCGTGGTGATGCCCTTCGCGTGACTCCCCATCTTTACAATACAGAACAGGATCTCACACGTTTTTCCGAGGTATTGCGGGACAGTCTATGAGGCAATCTGTCGAACAGGTTGCGGCGGAGCTGGATGAACTCCTGCCGCAGCTTCAGTGCCAACGCTGCGGTTACCCATCCTGTGCCGATTTCGCCGAAGCGATCGCCCGCGGACGGTGCCGGGCGAACCGATGCGACCCGGGAGGGTCGCGGGTCCTCGATGACCTGAATCGGCTGACGGGCGGAACCGATGGCCACCTGGACCCTGCCCACGATACCCTTCTCTTACCCGAGTCGGTCATTATCGATGAATCGGAGTGTATCGGTTGCACGCTTTGCATTAAGGCGTGTCCTGTGGATGCCATTATCGGTTCCGCCAAACTCATGCATACAGTCTCATCTCTCGACTGCACCGGGTGTGAACTTTGTCTCCCCGTCTGCCCCGTGGACTGCATCTACCCCAGTCAGACGAGCGAAAAAGATTCCCCGCTGTTTCAAGAGTCACTGCTCGCGCGGGCCCCTGATCATCGCGCCCACTTTCGCCAACGGGCGGAGCGTTTAGGAAACTCGGATAAGCCTCATCGAGTGGGAAACAGTCTCGCGATGAAGAAAACCATCGCCGACAGCGTTGCCCGCGCCCGAGGCAAACGCGACCACATCCGAGGGAATGCTGTCTGTCGTGAAAAAGACACAGCGCGCTGAACTCTTTGCACGACTCCAGAAGTCGATCCCTGAACCCGTTACTGAACTCAGGTATCGGACACGCTTTCAACTCCTGGTTGCGGTAATTCTGTCTGCACAGGCAACAGATGTTTCAGTCAACCGAGCGACTCGGCCCCTGTTTCGCGCCGCGGCGACACCTCGAGCGATTTACGACCTGGGCGTTCCCGGTCTTAAGCACTACATCCGCTCTATCGGGCTCTTCAACACAAAAGCGCAGAACATCATAAAGACCTGTTCGATCTTGCTTGCAGACTATTCAGGCCGGGTCCCGCGTGACAGAGCGGCGCTTGAGGCGCTGCCCGGTGTGGGGCGAAAGACCGCGAATGTCGTGCTCAACACAGCATTCGGAGAACCCACTATTGCTGTCGATACGCATATCTATCGGGTTTCGAACCGAACGGGTCTTGCTAAGGGTCGAACGGTACTGGCCGTCGAAAAAGCTTTATTGCGGGCAACGCCAAAGAGCTACCTGCGGAATGCACACCATTTACTCATTCTGCATGGTCGCTACACCTGTCGGGCCCGCGCACCGCTTTGCGGGCATTGCGTGCTCAGCGACCTTTGCCAGTGGCCTTCGAAGACAGCTTAGGGATCTTTGGATTAAGGTCTTAAAGCAAGGCGGGTCGAACTAGGCGCGTATCGAACGCCGCTGCCGGACCGCCTCGAACAGGACGACACCTGCCGCAACGGAGACATTCAGGCTCGAAAAATCCGTTACAGCCGGGATATGAATCAATGCGTCGCAATGCTTTCTTGTCAGGGGTCGCACCCCTGTTGATTCAGAGCCGACCACCAGCGCCACGGGGCCACGAAGATCAAAATCAAATACATTTGCGTCGCCCTCCTCTCCGGTGCCGATTAGCCAAATCCCAGCCCTTTTCAGTATCAAAAGGACCTGGCCCCAGTTTCCCACCTCGAAAATTTTTAGACGATGGGTTCCTCCTTCGGCCACACGCATCGCGGCCGGCGTGAGGCCCGCCCCGGTATGAGATGGCAGAATCACGGCGTCGGCACCCGCCGTGGCCCCCGTCCGAATACAGGCTCCAACATTTCTGGGGTCCTCCAACCCATCCAAGATCAGGATCAATGTCTGTCCGGTTATCCCCGCAAGCCATTCCTTAAGTTCGGACTGCCCCAAAGCCGGCGTCCTGGGCAAAAGGCCCACAATTCCCTGGTGGCGAACCTCCCCGGCAAGACTATCCAACATTGCAGCGTGGCCTCGAACGACTCGTACCCCACGCGATTTGGCGAGAGCCAGCAATCGAGAAATCCGTTGATCTGTTCTAGCGGTGTCGTGAATGATTTCCGCAATCTGAACCGGATCAGACCGTAATCCTGTTTCCACAGCGTGAAAGCCGCAGAGTGTGTGAGTCCGTTCTGTCATCGACGGTTGCGCCTCCCCTCACAGGGCCGCCTTAGACCGCGCTTTTTCGCACTCGCCCTGCTTAATTTTCTCCCTCGGCTCATCTTGTTGCGTGGCATCCGAATCTGCGCCGGCAAAAAACTAATCTTCCCTTCTTGAAGGTTCGCTGCGGCGACCCTGACGGTCAGGAGGTCCCCGAGCCGTAAGGTCCTTCCGGACCGACGGCCGGTCAAGGTCATAAAACGTTCATCAAATTCGAAATAATCACCCCCTAGATCTGAAATATGAACAAGGCCATCGACGGGGAAGGTCTGCAAGGTAATAAAGACTCCAAAAGCAGTGACGCCACTAACAGTGCCGGAGAACTCTTCTCCCATAAATTTCGTCATAAACTCAGTCTTCAACCATGCCATCATCTCCCGTTCAGCCGCTTCAGCTGCCCTTTCGGTTACCGAGCAGTGCTCTGCGAGAAACGACAACTCAGAATCGTCGAACCTTGCGCCGCCGGATGCGGGATAACCTAGGGTTTCCTTGAGCATCCGATGGGCGATCAGGTCTGGATAGCGCCGGATAGGCGATGTGAAATGAGTATAGGCAGAAAATCCGAGGCCAAAGTGCCTGCCTAGGGCCCGAGAATAGTAAGCCTGCTTCATCGATCGCAAGACCAACATCTGGAGGGACATCGATGCCGGGTGATCCCCCGGAACGGATTTGAGAGCATCATTAAGCGTCGACCCTACCAAATCGCCTGAAAGTTTAATTTTGAAGCCATAAAGGCTAAAGACATCTCTCAGGGCCCTTAGGCCATCAGGTTCGGGGGTGTCGTGGCATCGATACATTGCGGACTGAAACCAGGTATCGAGCCTCTGTGCCGCGCAGACGTTCGCGGCCAGCATGCATTCCTCAATTAAGCAGGCCGCTTGCAGGCGCGGCCTTGAAGAGAGTTCCTGAACAAACCCCTGCGGGCTAAATGAAGCGACGGTCTCGGGGAAAACGAGATGCAGGCTTCCCTCGCGCATCCGCCGTGCAAAGAGCAACTCACTGACCACCGAAAGCGCAAGCAGGTTCTTCTCAACCTCGGGTGTGAAACTCGGCACCGAATCATCTTTCTGTTTTGTCAGAAATTCAGAAGCCGCTTCGTACGTCAGTCGCGCAGCGGAAACGATCTCTGCTTCAACGAACTCATGGCCCAGAATCACTCCTTGTGAATTTATTCTCATTCGGCAGACCAGTACCTGCCGAGGTTCTCCCGCTCTTAACGAACACAAGTCGTTCGACAACAACTCCGGGAGCATGGGAACTACATAACCGGGAAGGTAAACCGAGTTCCCGCGTTTGCTCGCCTCCCGGTCAACTGCTCCACCAGGCTCCACCCACCGAGAGACATCCGCGATTGCAACATCGAGATGAAATTCAATGCCGGCCTGTTCACAAAAAACAGCATCGTCAAAGTCCTTTGCATCCTCTCCGTCGATAGTGACAAACGTAAGGTGTGTGAGGTTCAGCACCGAAGCGTTCTTCGATCCGGGCAACTCTTCCCCAATCTGAGTCAACTCCTCAACGACCTCGACAGGCCAATCCGATTCGATCTCATAACGGGCGAGCAGGGTTTCCCGGAACTGGGAAATTGCTCGAGCCGATTGCTCGTTTGGTTTTTCAGAGTATTTCAATGCTTGTTTCAGATCCGAAGGGAGGCAAGAGTCGTCGTCCTTTGGACACAATTGACAACCCCCTATTCAGTCGTTAATGTTCGCGCCCCTGATCGGAATGCTCTTACCGGTCATCAGATGTTTTTGCCGAGGTGGCGGAATTGGTAGACGCGCTAGCTTCAGGTGCTAGTGGGGGTAACCCCGTGGAGGTTCAAGTCCTCTCCTCGGTACCAAAAATGTTTAAATCACGCCAGACGGCGACAGGGCCGTGGCACTATCGCCTTTTCAATTGCCCCTTATGGTGCGAAAGGGTCCCGCAGAACCATTGTCGCGTTCCGATCCGGGCCCGTCGAAATAATCTCGACCGGTACCTGAAGCAGTTCTGACAACCGGTCAAGGTACCGTCTCGCCTTATCCGGCAACTTTTTTACGGTCTGTATTCCTTCTGTGCTCTGCTGCCAACCGGGCAAAGTCTCATACACCGGCTCAACCTTTTCCAGCGCTCTCGCATCCCACGGCAGTTCGTCCAATACGGTTCCTCCCAGACGATACCCAACACAGATCGCCAACTCAGAGACTCCGTCCAGAACGTCGAGTTTTGTCACACAAAGCGAGCTCACACTATTGAGTTGGCACGCTCTTTGAGTCAAGACCGCATCGAACCAGCCACATCGGCGCGGTCGGCCCGTGGTCGCTCCAAACTCATGGCCCCGTTCTGCCAACCTTGCGCCGATCCCATCGTGGAGTTCAGTGGGAAACGGTCCGCCCCCAACTCGGGTGGTATAGGCTTTCACAACGCCGACGACGTCATCAAACACCAGTGGGCCCACCCCACTTCCGCAGGCAGCGGCCCCTGCTGTCGTATTCGAGGAGGTTACGAATGGATAGGTGCCCTGGTCGATATCGAGCAAGGTGCCTTGAGCGCCCTCGAACAAGACATTACCCGAAGCGCCGGCGATAGCCCCCAAGGCTGTCACAACGTCCCCGAGCATTGGCTGAATCTCGCTCGCCCATCGCTCAACCGCCTCAAAAACCGATTCGGGGTCAGTCGCAGGCTCGCCGAACCGGCGCTCAAGCAAAAAATTGTGATAGTCGAGAAGCTCTTGGATACGTTCTTTGCAAAGTTCAGGCTCAGACAACTCGCCAATGCGGATGCCCCGGCGGGCAACCTTGTCCTCGTAGGCAGGCCCAATCCCCCTGCCGGTTGTCCCGATGGCCTTGCTGCCCCGGGCCCGTTCTCTTGCCTGATCGAGAGCGACGTGACTTGGGAGAATCACGGGACAATTCGGACTAATCGTCAGTCGCCTTCGGGGCGACTCGCCTGCCTGCTCTAAAGCCTCGAGCTCCTTAATCAGCGCATCAGGGGCAACCACCACCCCGTTGCCGATCATGCACTGAACCTGTGGTCGAAGGATTCCGGACGGCACCAAGTGAAGTACCGTTTTTTCACCGTCAATAACAAGAGTGTGGCCTGCGTTATGCCCCCCCTGAAATCTGACAACCGCCCTGCAGCGGTCAGTCAGTAGATCGACGATCTTGCCCTTACCTTCATCTCCCCATTGGATACCTAGGACAACTACGTTCTTGGACATTAAATCAGCTCGCTAGCCCTAAAAAGATTTTCAAAGCCGCTAGTCTGCGTCTTATGCACCAAAAGTCCATTGGTTCTCGTGCTAACGCCGAATCAAATACAGCATCGCCAAGCCCACGGCCATCATGATGAGTCCACCGAACCGCAGATGCGCGGATGACGTAGCGCCAAGTCGTTCCACCAGTCGACGATACCGGGAAGGTGTCGCGAACGGGATCAGCCCTTCCAATATCAACACCAGCGAGAGCGCCGCGAAGAGGTCGCGCCATTCCACCGGCTCGATTAGTTGGTAGGCTCGACTGATTCCGGCGATGCCTGATTGAAGTACCGGAAAAATTCGGAGTCGGGCTCAATCACAAGCAAATTGTCCGGAGTGGCAAAAGTATTTCTGTAAGCGTTAAGACTACGATACATCCGATAGAACTCCCGATCACGTTCAAAAGCGTCTGCGTAGATCGCCGTGGCCAGGGCATCTCCCTGACCCTTGACCTCCTGTGCTTTTTGCTCGGCCTCCGCTAGGATAATTGCCCGCTCACGGTCTGCATCTGCTCGGATGCGTTCGGCCGCCTCGGCGCCTCTCGCTCTGAGGTCTTTTGCCACACGGGAACGTTCGGCTTCCATTCGCTGGTAAACACGCTCGCTGATGTCTGGATCGAGGTCAACCCGCTTTAGCCGGACATCAAGGACTTCGATCCCCAATGATGCCGTCTCTTCATTTGTGAGTTCACGCACCACGTCCATGATCTCTACCCGATCACCGGATATGACCTGCTGCACAGAACGATTACCGAATTCGCTACGCAAGGCGTCATTCACCCTCTGCGCAAGGCGATTTCGAGCGTTGCTCGTCAGACCGCCTAGTCGAGTGTAGTAATTGGCCGCGTTCGTGATTCTCCACTTCACAAAGGAATCGACCACGAGGTTTTTCTTTTCCCTGGTCAGATACAACTCCGGATCGGAATCCATCGTCTGAACCCGCGCATCAAAGTACTTGACGTTGTTAATCAACGGCGCTTTGAAATGAAGCCCAGGGCTGTCGTTAGACCGAACGATCTCACCAAACTGGAATACGATCGCTTTTTCCCGCTCGTCGACGTAATACACAGCCGAGGAACCTACTGTGACCGCAATCACCGCCAGGATGATCCACATCATATTCTTGCCGCTCATTGTGTCAGGCTCCTGAGACGGCTGGAACGTTCTTGCCGCGTGTTGCTGTTGGTGTCGGCAAAGGCCCCACTATAGTCGGTATCGCCCGAAGTTCCGTCAAACTGGGTCATTGGCGCACTGGAACTACGCTGACGAATCAGCTGATCTAGCGGCAGATACATGACATTGTTGGATCCACTGTTCTGATCGATCACGAGTTTCGTAGAGTTTCCATACACCTCTTCCATTGCGTCAATGTAAAGTCGGTCTCGGGTGATGCCTGGCGCTTTGGAATACTCGTCCAACACCTGAATGAATCGAGAGGCCTGGCCACGTGCAGCCGCGACGACAGTCGCTTGATACGCGGCGGCTTCCTGCTCCAGTCTTGCCGCACCGCCCCTGGCGCGCGGAATAATGTCATTCTGGTAGGCCTGAGCCTCATTTTTGAGCCGCTCTTCGTCTTCGCGGGCTTTTACCGCATCATCAAAAGCCGCTTTGACCTCTGCGGGCGGTTGGGCATTCTGCATCTCAACGGCTTTGATGTTGAAGCCCGTATCGTACCGATCCAGAATCTGCTGAAGCAGAGTCTTGGTTTCCTGCGCAATTTCCGCTCGACCGCCCGTAATGGCAAAGTCCATCGAGTTGCGTCCGACGATCTCCCTGACAGCGCTTTCGGTCGCCCCACGAACAACAAGGTCCTGTGCCTCGGCAACGTTAAAAAGCAACTCTCGGGGATCTTTAATGTCGTACTGAACCGCAAAGTGAATATCGATGATGTTCTCATCGGCGGTCAGCATCAGGGCTTCACGAGGGACGCCGGCAACCTGATTCGACCGTGTGTTGGTCCGGTAACCTACCTCAACCGTCCTTATCTGCTGAACGTTGACGATCTCCACCGACTCTACGGGGTAAGGCATATGCCATCTCAAACCGGCATCCTTGATGGTTTTATACGCGCCAAAACGCAGCTCAACGGCTTGCTGGCCCTGTTCGACCACATAAAACCCAGACGCCAAATAGAGCCCAACCAGGATGATGGCGATCGGTCCCATGGCTTTGGAACTGAAGGATGGCAGTTTGCCTCCTCCCTTGCGTCCGGAACCGCCTCCAAACAGGCCGCCAAATTTCTTCTGAAGATCCCGAATCACCTCATCGAGATCCGGCGGCCCATTTTGGCCGTTCCCCTGACCCCAGGGATCCCGATCATTGGATCCCGACTGATTCCACGGCATGTCTAAGCTCCCTCTTTTATTGTTAACTACATAGGTTGCGCGGTTAAAGCCGCACATTAATTAATCTTCATAGATAGTATCATGGGTATCGGGGTTCTTCCGTTGAACCTCCTTTCACACACCCTACTTTGTCGCCCTCTGCGCGACCGCGATCAACCCAAAAACACGGATCGAAGTCAGGATCCTTCTCAATACGGCCTATCGTTGGCGCATCGGCACTCACCCGAATCACGATCTCCCCTTGCTCGGTGACTGACTCCTTCTCCACCGCGGTTAAGGCATATATTCGAGCTCGCAGGCGGCCTTGTCCCGCCGGAAGCCTCAGGACGCATGGTTGTCTTGTCTTCGCAAGCTGAGAAGCCAGTTCTTCAAGCAAGGCGTCCATTCCTTGACCCGTTTCCGCGGAGACACGAACGATGGCTCTCTCTTCAGACGACGAATCCACCCGCCCCGTGGCCTTGCCACTGAGATCGCATTTATTTCGAACAGTAATTGCTGGAATCTGCAAAGCACCTATCTCTTCCAGAACATTATCTACTTCCAACTCCCGCTCCCGTAAATCTGGTTGCGCGTCATCTGTCACCCTTAAGAGCAGGTCTGCTGAACTTACCTCCTCCAGGGTAGAGAGAAATGCCTGAACCAGAGCGTGCGGCAGACCTTTGATGAACCCTACCGTATCCGACAGCACGACGGAGCCGTAGCCCGGTAGCTCCAGTTTACGCATGGTAGGGTCCAAGGTGGCGAACAGTTGGTCGGCGCTGTAACTGCTGGCGTCCGCAAGCCTATTAAACAGTGAGGACTTCCCGGCATTGGTATAGCCCACGATCGCGATCGTGGGCACGCGCTCGCGACGCCGGCGGTTTCGACGGAGGCCTCTTTGCAGGCCAACCTTAACGAGTCGAGACTGAAGGTACCGAATCCGCACGTTGAGAAGTCTTCGATCCGTCTCCAATTGCGTCTCCCCCGGTCCCCGCAAACCAATGCCGCCCCGCTGTCTCTCGAGGTGGGTCCACCCCCTGACCAACCGCGTCGAAAGATGCCTCAGCTGAGCAAGTTCCACCTGAAGTTTGCCTTCATGGGTTTGAGCCCTAAGGGCGAAGATGTCGAGAATCAGTCGGGTCCGGTCTATCACCCGGCAATGGGTAATCTTCTCCAGGTTACGCTCCTGAACAGGCGAGATAGTTTGATCAATGATGACTAGATCTGCGCAGTGTGCGGTAACCGCGTCCGCAATCTCCTGCGCTTTTCCGCGTCCCACAAAAGTACCAGCTTCCGGGGCCCGACGCATTGCCCCGATGCAGGCTACGACACAACCGCCTGCCGATTCCGCAAGACCGCGCAACTCGTCAAAGTTTGAGTCCGTCACACTGCCGTTCCGACGCTGATGGACCAGCACTGCCCGTTCTGGACTATCAGAATGAGGCGATAGATCAATAACGCGTGTCAAACAGATCCCCGCGGGAACGACCCAAAAGATCGAGAAGTGAAATACAAGCGCTATTGCCCAGCCGCAGCGTCTGACTCTTGTTCATCAAACCCGTCGCTACCATAAGGAATGTGGACGGCGCGGGACGGAACAATGGTTGAAATCGCGTGTTTGTAGATCAACTGACTGACGGTGTTTCGAAGGAGCACAACGAACGCATCAAATGATTCGACCTGACCTTGTAACTTAATGCCGTTCACTAAGTAAATAGACACCGGAATTCGCTCTTTACGTAATATATTAAGAAAGGGATCCTGGAGGGCCGCGGCTCTTTGCTGGTTCATAGACAAACTCCTGACTGGAAATGGTGCACAGGCTGGCACCGGCTAGACTCAGCAGGAGGACGATTTTTTGAGTCGATACTCAAAATATAGACGCCGGTGCTGGTGACCGAGGCAACGTTGCGCGCGTGCACAGTAGCTAATAATGATTGTTTCTGTGGCGTGATAGGACCTTCCCAGTCGCCACTAGTCCAATTTAAGGGGCGATAGGCGAAATTTCAACCCTGCGATCCGCTTATCCGCAACCGGCCGAAGCGAGAAATCGTGAGGTAGCGCCTATGACACCAGGGTTAAGTGCGTCGAACCAGATCCAACCCGGGTCGTTACGAAGCCAGGTAAGCTGCCTTTTCGCGAGTCTGCGCGTCGCAGTTTGGGCGTCTTCTTCAAACCGTTGACGGCTGATTTTTCCGTCCAGGTAATGCCAGGCCTGTTGGTATCCGACACTGCGCATCGCTGGAGTCGGTTGCGCTTCCGGGAATGCTGATCTCAGGTTTTTGACCTCTTCCAGAAATCCCTGCTCAAGCATTCGCTTAAATCGGTGCGAGATCCGCTCGTGCAGGACTGCCCGGTCCGACATAAATAGAGACAACTTCAGCACGGGGACATCGGCGTCCATCAACCCTCCGGACCTTTCGGTGGCCGCACCCGATTCTCCCCCCAATTCGCAAACTTCAAGCGCCCGAAGAATACGTTGTCGGTCGTGGGGCTCAATCTGCTGGGACCGCTTTGGCGCTAGCTTGCGTAGTCGTTCATAGAGGGCGTCCCAACCAATCGACCTCGCCTCCTGTTCCAGAGAGGCCCGTAATGCTGCATCTGCGCGGGGCATTTTCGATAAACCATGAAGTAGTGCCGAAAAATAAAATAGCGTCCCTCCCACACACAACGGGATTCGCCCGCGGCTGCGGCTTTGCAAAATAAACTGCCACGCATCTTTTTGAAAGTCCGCAGCGGAATACGGTGAATCGAGATTACGGATGTCGATCAACGCATGAGGCACTCCGTCCAGTACCTCCCGGGGGGGTTTGGCTGTGCCAATGTCCATCCCCCGGTAAACCTGGCCCGAGTCAACACTGACGAGATCAATAGGAAATTCCTCAGCCAGTTTAAGAGCAAGCTCGGTCTTTCCAGATGCCGTGGTCCCAGCGAGAAAGATCACGGGAAAATCAATCCCGTCGGCTGCATTCAAGCTACTCCGAATCACTGGGGAACCTTCAGTTTTTGCCCGATCTGAAGAGGTCCGGACCTGGTGGGATTTTGCTTCTTGAGGTCCGCGACGCTGACATCTAGGCGGGCGGCAATCAACGGTAGAGAATCGCCTGGTGCAACCACATAGACGCTCTCATTCCTCGTTCTCGAGGGACAACGTTCATCCCGGTCGCAGTACGCCGACAATCCCCGGTAGATGGCTCCCGCGATCCTCTCCTGCGTGAGTTCCTGTTGCAACGCCTTTTCCTGGGTCGGATTGGTCATGAATCCGGTCTCAATTAATACGGCTGGAATATCTACTGCTTTAAGTACCGCGAAGCCCGCCCGGCCAACCGTTTGGCTGTGCAGCCCACCGACTTGTTCAAGCGCCTCAAGTAAGGCGAGCCCTAGATCATGGCTCTCACGAATCTTCCAATCGAGTCCCATATCAAGCAAGGTTCGCTGAAGAGAGGGATCCTGCTGGCCGATATCCACTCCCCCTGCGAGATCCGCGGCATTCTCCCGCTGCGCTAGCCACTTGCCCATCTCGCTGCTTGCGCCGCCGGTCGATAATATATAGACCGAAGCGCCTTCAGCCGTTTTCCGCTGTGCAGCATCTGCATGAACCGATAAAAACACATCCGCTTTGCGCTGCATTGAAAAAGCCACACGCCTGCGTAAGCTCACATAGTAATCGTCGGTCCGCGTCAGGATCGCCCTTAACCGACCATCCCAATTGATGATTCGTTTGAGCCTACGCGCAATCCCCAACGCCACGTCTTTTTCATATGCCCCGCTGCCCCCCACTGCACCAGGGTCCTCACCCCCATGACCCGGGTCAATTACGACCAAGTAATCCTCTTCCCGAATATCCAACTGAGACGAGTCGGCTTCCTCACGGTTTTCCCTCTGAAGCAGGTCGATCACAAGACGATGGGGGTATGAGCCGCTCGGATCCAGCAGGAAAGCGTGGAACGTGGATCTTTTCTGCAGATCGAGCACGATTCGAAGTATCCGTGGCTCCGGCCGACCACTTCGGATCCGAGCAACCGCGCCACCCGCTTTTTTTGTTAAACCGATCCCCTGATCGAGTTGACCTTCATCGATATCGATTACGATTCTCTCGGGATCCTCCAAGGAAAATACGCGATAGGTGACTGCCGATGTCAGTTCGAGAACCAGTCGAGTCTTGTCCGGTCCATACCAGAACCGCACATCGGTCACTCCTGATGCGCAATCGGCCCCCGGCGACCAGCCGAAAATGATTGTGATGATGCCGAGCCTGACAGTCGGCCAAAGTCCATGGAAAGCCGTTCCCATTCTCAAGTTTTGACGATTGAGGCGGATCTGCCGGTATCCAGATACTCCAAAGAAACTGTCCAGTTGGGCCTCGGCACCGCCTGACCACCACGATCGGGCCATTCAATCAAAACAATGTCGTCCGAGCCACAACGATCGCGTAGCCCAAGGCTCTCTGCCTCTTCCGCGCCAGCGATTCGATAAAGATCCAGATGGTGAACCTGACCTTTCTCGGTCGTGTACTCCTCCACCAGTGTGTAGGTGGGACTGAGCACCGCCACATCGGCGCCGAGACCTCGCACCAAACCTTGGATAAACGTGGTCTTGCCGGACCCGAGATCGCCCTGCAGATGAATCACGGTCGGTGCGGTCACCTTAACCCCGAATGATTGGCCTAGCGCCTGGGTTTCGCTTGCATCCCGTAGCAGATAGTCTCCTTCCATATCTCTATTCTCTCACGGGCCTTCCCGATCTCAGCTTCCTGAGATAAGGGTTCAAATCGCTCGCACACATTCCAAGCCTGCCCGCGGCGGCCCCGGCAAGATCTGCGGCGACCGCATGACACCACACCCCAATCCCCGCAGCAAGATGCGCGGTTGCTCCCTGAGCCATCAATGCGCCGATGATGCCGCTCAACACATCACCCATCCCGGGTGTGGCCATTCCTGCGTGGCCCCGATTGCAGAGCATGACCGGATACCCTGACTGGGCTACCAGTGTTCCGGCCCCTTTAAGGACGCAAGTGGCGTTGAATCTAGATGCGAGCTCTTCGATGGCTTCAGGGCGGTTCGCCTGAACCTGTTTGGGGCTTATTGCGGCAAGCCTTCCGGCTTCTCCGGGATGAGGGGTCAATATCGAGCGCTCTAGCGTTCTCGGATTCCGGGCGAGCAGGTTAAGCCCGTCGGCGTCGATCACTTTTCGTCCCGTTCCCTCGACGCACACGTCGTACATCTCCTTAGCCCACGCCGTCTGCCCGAGTCCTGGACCAATGACCAAAACATCTGCGTTGGCCAGCAGCCGGGACATCTCTTCTTTATCCCTCACTGCTCTGACCATCAACTCGGGGCAAGTCCCGCCCGCACTATGACTGTCCGGGTGGCACGCAATGCTGACCCGGCCTGCACCCATCCGCAGCGCTGCGACCCCTGCCAGGATGGGCGCTCCAGCCATCCCTGGACCGCCCCCTACCACTAAAACGTGGCCGGCACTCCCTTTGTGGGCGCTCTCTTTTCGGCCCGGCATATTCTCGCTCACCCACTTTTCGTCAAGCCGAAAGCCCCAAGCCTGCAATAATGGTTGCTCGATATCGGCCCCACTGCCCGCTTGCAGATCCTCGAGGATTACTTGCCCGGCGTAGTCAGGTCCCTCGCCCGTCATGAGGCCGGGCTTATTGCAGATAAAGGTGACGGTCATCTCCGCACTCACCGCTCCGCCGCGAGCGCTGCCGGTGTCCGCATTAAGGCCGGAGGGGACATCCAGTGAGAGGCAGGGGGTCTCCGATTGGTTAATCTCTCCGATCAAAGAAGCTAAGGGCTCCCGAACGCTTCCGGACACCCCTATGCCAAGCAAGGCATCAACCACAATCTGGGTCTTATTAAGCAACTCGTTCGAGTGATTCTCAGAAATCAGTCCTGCAGACAAGGCTCGATGTTTTGCCGCTAGCGCCTCGGGCGTCGCGGGCTCGCCGAGTGAGACCATCCTTACCCAAAGCCCCGCATTCTTCGCAATTCTGGCCAGCACATAACCATCGCCCCCGTTATTGCCTTTACCGCAATAGACAGTGATCACGTGGGCACGGGGCCAACGCTGACGCAACGCCCGGAAAGCGGCACGACCCGCAGCTTCCATAAGGGCTTCCGCGCTACGGCCCGAAGCTATCATCGCCTCTTCCAGCAATCGGATCTGATCAGTTTTGCAAAGAAGGTGTTGGCTTACGTTCATCAGGCTATCATAACGTGATGCAAAACCTCTCGGACAAAGCTCTGGCGCAACTCAGTCAGGACATTCGGAAGTGGGGGCAGGATCTGGGTTTTGATGCTGTGGGAATTTCGCCGGGCGAACTCTCCGGCGCCGGCGCTGAACTACAAAATTGGCTCCAAAGAGGGTGGCACGGAGAGATGGACTTCATGAGCACCCACGTCGCTGAGCGTACACACCCTGACCACCTTGTTCCCAATACTTGTCGAATCATCAGCGTTAGGCTGGGTTACTGGCATGATTCCGACGGGCGTACTCAGGAGACCCTTTGGGATCCAGAAAAAGCGTACATCGCCCGGTATGCCCTGGGAAGGGACTATCATCGCCCGATGCGCCGGAGGTTGCAGAAGTTAGCCGACCAGATTACCGAAAAAATAGGCCCCTTCTCCTACCGGGCTTTTGCCGACAGCGCGCCGGTGATGGAGAAACCTCTCGGACAGGCTGCTGGACTCGGCTGGATAGGAAAGCACACTAATCTGATCGACACGCAAACGGGATCCTGGTTTTTTCTCGGAGAACTCTATACAGATCTTCCACTGCCCGTCGACCCGCCTCACCCCGACCATTGCGGCACCTGCTCCCGATGCTCCACGGCCTGCCCAACGGGCGCGCTCGACATCCCGTATAAACTGGACGCCAGACGCTGCATTGCTTACCTAACCATCGAGCACAAAACTGCAATTCCGGAGTCATTGCGGGGACTGATAGGCAACCGGGTTTTCGGCTGTGATGACTGCCAGCTTGTCTGTCCCCACAACGGGAGTCCGAAAAAAGGCGATCCTCTGTTTGCTCCCCGTCATGGACTTGCCGATCCAGAACTGGTGGAAGTATTCCTTTGGTCGGCCGAGCAGTTTGAGCAATACACAAACGGCAGCCCTTTGCGGCGGCTGGGCTACGAGCGATGGATGAGAAATGTTGCGGTCGCATTAGGCAACGGTATCTCGACTGCCGCCGCGACCGATGCCCTGCGATCCCGGTTGGGAAAGGTGTCGGCAATGGTGGACGAGCACATTATCTGGGCTCTGCAGCGCCTTGGCGCGCCGGATGCTTCGACTATTGCGGGGCAGGAATATTAAAGAAATGCTCGCGGTAATATTTGAGCTCTTCGATTGACTCAAGGATATCGTCGAGCGCGCGATGTCCCCCTTTCTTGGAAAACCCGCCCGCTAATCCCGGCCGCCACCTCACAGCAAGCTCCTTAATGCTGCTCACGTCGAGGTTCCTGTAGTGCAGGAAAGACTCGAGGTCCGGCATGTGTTCGGCCAGGAAGCGCCGATCCTGACAGATGCTGTTGCCGCACAAGGGTGACTTGCCTGGGTCGAGATGTTCCTGAAGAAACGTCAAAGTCGCTGACTCAGCATCAGCATGGGTCAAGTTTGACGCCTTGACCCTATCGAGCAACCCTGTCCGGGAATGGGTGGTCTGATTCCAGTCATCCATCTTCGACAGGACAGTATTTGACTGGTGAATCGCCAACACGGGGCCCTGAGCCAAAAGATTCAGGTGAGCGTCTGTGACGACGGTGGCAATCTCAATGATCAAATCCGACTTAGGATTAAGCCCGGTCATTTCGAGGTCCATCCAGACGAGGTCAGAGTCGCTCATCGTCACCCACGCGAAGGCCTTCTACGGAAAACGGAGTTAAAGAGAAGGTAGCCCCAGCGCAATCAACTGTCGCTTTCTACGGCCTTCATGCTCAACCGAATCCTGCCCTGTTTGTCGACTTCAAGTACTTTAACCTTGACGACGTCACCTTCGGACAGCTTGTCGCTGACATTCGCGACCCGCTCGTCTGAAATCTGTGAGATGTGGACGAGGCCGTCCTTGCCCGGCAAGATGTTGACAAACGCCCCGAAATCCATCAACCGGACTACTTTGCCCTCATAGATGGTACCCGCCTCGACGTCAGCAGTGATCTGTTCTATTCGACGTCTTGCGTCCTCGGCGGCTGAGAGGTCGGAGGTCGCAATCTTGATGGTGCCATCATCTTCTATATCGATCGCGGCTCCTGTCGCTTCGGATATCGCCCGAATCGTCACGCCGCCTTTGCCAATCACATCCCGGATCTTGTCTGTCGGAATAGACATGGTGGTAATACGAGGGGCATATCGGGACATCTCTTCACGAGGCGCACTGATTACCTTGCCCATTTCGGTGAGGATATGCAGTCGACCCCGTTTGGCTTGTGCCAGGGCCTGTTCCATTATTTCCCGCGTTATGCCGTCAATCTTGATGTCCATCTGGAGTGCGGTGACACCATCTGCAGTTCCCGCGACCTTGAAGTCCATGTCCCCGAGATGGTCTTCGTCTCCCAAGATATCCGTCAGGACAGCGAAACGCTCTCCTTCCTTGATCAGTCCCATTGCAACGCCGGCGACGGGCGCCTTAAGCGTCACACCGGCGTCCATTAGCGCGAGACTGGTGCCGCAGACCGTCGCCATGGAGCTCGATCCATTCGACTCGGTGATTTCGGACACCGCTCGGATCACATACGGAAAGTCTTCCGGGCTCGGCAAGACGCCGAGGATCGCTCGTTTGGCGAGCCGACCATGGCCAATTTCCCGTCGTTTAGGCGAACCTACCCGGCCCGTTTCGCCAACACAGAAAGGTGGGAAGTTGTAGTGCAGCATGAAGGGATCACGGCGTTCACCCTCGAGTGCATCGATAATCTGTGCGTCCCTCTCAGTGCCGAGCGTACAGGTGACGATTGCCTGGGTCTCTCCGCGGGTGAAGAGCGCAGATCCATGGGTCCTCGGAAGCACGCTGGTTTCAATGCTGATGGGTCGGACGGTCTCAACGTCGCGCCCATCAATTCGCGGCTCATTCGAGAGGATCCGACCTCGAACGGTGGCTTTCTCAATACTCTTGATTGCACCTTTAACGCGATCAGCGAGACTTGCTTCCGCGTCGTCGGAAACGAGTTCGCTGGCCGCCTTGTCACGCACCGCCGCAATGGCATGCTGACGCGCGGTTTTATCTGCAATCTGGTAGGCACTTTGTACGTCTGCGGCCACGAGGGCCGCGACTTTTTCCTGAAGTACTTGATCCTGAGCCTCAGCTTCCCATTGCCAGCGCTCCACACCGACCGTCATCGCCAGGGATTCAATGGCCGAGATCGCTGCCTGGGAGGCATCGTGCCCAAATACAACGGCTCCAAGCATCTGTTCTTCGGTCAGTTCCTGCGCTTCTGACTCAACCATGAGTACGGCACCCTTGGTTCCCGCCACCACCAGGTCCAGCGCGGAGCTCTCCAACTGGCTTGCACTTGGATTCAGAACATAATTGCCGTCGATAAACCCGACTCGGGCAGCCCCGACTGGGCCATTAAAGGGAACGCCTGAGATAGAGAGGGCAGCGGATGCGCCGACCATCGCCACCACATCAGGATCAATTTCCGGATCTACTGACATGACCGTCGCAACAATCTGCACCTCATTGTCAAAACCGTCCGGAAAAAGTGGACGGATTGGCCGATCAATCAAGCGGCAGGTAAGGATTGCCTTTTCTGATGGTCGTCCTTCGCGCTTAAAAAAACCGCCGGGAATTCTGCCGGCGGCATAGGTCCGTTCTTCGTAATCTACGGTAAGTGGGAAAAAATCACGGCCGCTCGACTCGCGTGCGGCCACCACGGTAACCAGCACAACGGTTTCGCCCATGCTGGCCAGCACTGCCCCAGATGCCTGTCGGGCGACTTGCCCGGTCTCCAGGCGAAATTCCTGATCGCCATACTGGAATGTTTCAACGGTTTTGTTCAAGCGGATAGCTCCGTAGTTTTAAAAGTGTCGGTAGGGCTTAGCGTCTGAGCCCGAGGCGGCCGATCAAAGTTCGATAACGTTCAGTATCACGGTCCTTAAGGTAGTCCAAAAGTTTGCGACGGCGGTTCACCATTCGCAGCAAGCCCTGCCGCGAGTGATGATCATGAATGTGGGTTTTGAAATGGTCTGTCAGATCGCTGATGCGTGCAGTCAGCAGGGCAACCTGAACTTCGGGAGAACCTGTATCACCGGGCGCAGTGGCATACTCACTGACGACCTTGGCTTTATCTTCGGCCACTAAGGACATATCTAGATCTCTCTTGCGATTACGGTAAATTTCTAATGTGTGGAGCAGGATCGACGCCGGTTGAGGAGTAGGTGAGCGCCGGCACAAAATGAAAGCCGCCGTATTCTACAGTCATGGCCCACTTTCCTCAACAAATTCAGCCGGTTTGAGTTCCCGTGGGTACCAGACGTTCAGGCGCCACCGTTCCATGAGGGCCTACGACCCCCACTCCCAAAAACCCCGCAGCGGACGAATAGAGTCGGACGCTTCCCTCACCTGGCAGATTGGCCGCTCGAACGCTCTTCCCACGACATAGATAAAACGCAGCATCCACGGACAATTCAACCGCCGGAAGGTGGTCCAGCGCCTCTCCGACAGCCCCAAGGTGAGTCCGCCGTTCAACAGGTCCTGTCATTTTTTCAAGATCGTCCAAGGTAAGGGCCTGATCAAGGAGCAGTCCCGCGACACCTAAACGTCGAAGTTCAATTACGTGAGCCCCTGTTTCTAGCCTCTCACCAAACTCGGTCGCGAGGGTTCTTACGTAGAATCCAGACGAACATCGGAGCGTCAACTCAACGTCGCGCCCGTTATAAGACTGAAAATCCAGCTCATGGACGGTGACTTCCCTTGCCTCACGTTCAATCTCTTTTCCTTGGCGAGCGAGCTTGTATAGCGGCTGACCATCCATCTTGATCGCAGAATACATCGGCGGAACCTGCAGCCGTGTTCCTAGGAACTCCTGCAGGATACTGCGCACTTGTGATTCAGTGACGTTGACAGAAACCCGTTTCGTCACTGCGCCCTCGCTGTCGCCTGTCTCTGTCGTTTCACCAAGGCGAACCGTCGCCATGTAGTACTTGTCTGAGCCGAGAAAATACCCCGACCACCGGGTCGATGATCCAAAACACAGGGGCAACAATCCCGTCGCAATCGGATCCAGGCTCCCAGTGTGCCCTGCTTTGCGTGCTGCCAACAGTTTTTTGGCGCGCTGCAGCGCCTCGTTGGAGGTAATGCCAGCGGGTTTATCCAGAAGCAGAATTCCATCTACGGGATCCCCGAAGGTCTGTTTTCTCCTACGACCCAAGTTCAATCACCACTATCATGATCGCCGGCGTTAGAAAGACCATCCAGCAACCTCGACATCTCGGCACCGCGGTTGATGCTTTCGTCATACTCAAATACAAGTTCCGGCGTGCGCCGCAACCCAGCCTGCTGGCCCAATTCCCAACGCAGTGAGCCGGAGACCGCGTTTAGCTCCTTGGTGAGTTCGGCACTTGAAAGTTTCGATGCAAGGGAAGTGATGAACACTCGGGCATGCCGCAGATCCTTGCTCACCGAGACCGCGGTGATGGAGATCAGTCCTACAACGCTTGACTCCATCTCACGAGAGATAATCGGCGCCAACTCCCTTCGCAACACCTGACCAATCCTACGCGTCCGATCGACCCCCTGCATTGTGTACTCGATCCTTTTGTGACTGTTTCGGAAGACTGAGACTATGACAGCTCAGAGCGTCGCGGCCTGCTCTACGTTTTCGTAGATTTCTATCTGATCGCCCGGCTTGATATCGTTGTAATTTTTCACACCGATGCCGCACTCAAACCCTGATCTGACTTCAGTCACGTCTTCCTTGAAACGTTTCAACGAGTCAATCTGCCCATCGAAGATCACAACATTGTCACGCAGCACCCGCACTGGAAGATTTCGCCGAACCTCACCCTCGATCACTCGGCAACCGGCTACGGCACCCATTTTGGCAACCCGAAACACATCCCGCACCTCGGCGAGACCGACTGCTTGTTCCCGGATGATCGGCGCCAACATACCGGTAAGTGCTGCTGTAACTTCATCCACCACATCATAGATCACGTTGTGGTACCGCACATCTATACCTTCACTCTCAATCAATTTTCGGGCGGTCGCATCCGCTCGCACATTAAAGGCGATCACGATCGCCTCAGATGCTCCGGCAAGATTTACATCAGATTCGTTGATGCCGCCCACCATACCGTGCACGACAGCCACTTTCGCTTTTTCCGAGCTCACTTTCTCGAGCGACTCCGTCAGCGCTTCCACAGAGCCTTGGACATCCCCTTTGATGATGACGTTTAAGGTCTTAACCTGGCCTTCGCCCATCTCGCTGAACATGCTTTCCAGTTTGGCTTTTTGCTGTCGCGCCAGTTTGACTTCTTTATGCTTCGCCTGTCGATAACTGGTGATTTCCCTTGCGCGTCGCTCATCGGCAACTACTGAAAATTCATCCCCAGAGTCTGGTACCCCGCCCAAGCCTTGAATCTCGACTGGCGTAGACGGGCCCGCAGTCAACTCGACGTCTCCCGCATCGCTGGTCATCGCCCGAACACGACCGAATTCCCGCCCGGCGATAACGATGTCGCCTTTTTTTAGTTCTCCTTTCTGGACGAGTAGCGTGGCAACGACCCCCTTGCCGCGATCCAGGCGTGCCTCAACAACCGTACCGGATGCGACCCCCGCATCAGGGGCGCCGAGGTCCAACATTTCTGACTGCAGCAGAACCGAATCGAGAAGACTGTCAACACCTTCTCCGGTGATCGCAGAGACCTGACTCATCAGCGTATCCCCGCCCCAGTCCTCTGGAATAACCTCCTGACTAGCCAGTTCCTGTTTAACGCGATCTGGGTCCGCGTCTTCCTTGTCCATCTTGTTTATGGCAACAATCAGAGGCACGGAAGCCTGACGTGCATGGCTGATTGCCTCTATGGTCTGAGGCTTGACTCCATCATCTGCTGCCACAACAAGAATAACGAGATCCGTCACCTGCGCACCGCGAGAACGCATTGCGCTAAACGCCTCGTGTCCGGGCGTATCCAGAAACGTCACGGTCCCCTTGTCCGTGGCAACTCGGTAAGCACCGATATGTTGAGTAATCCCGCCCGCCTCCCCGGCAGTGACTTTTGTTTTCCTAAGGTAGTCCAGCAGGGACGTCTTGCCGTGATCGACATGCCCCATCACCGTGACTACTGGCGCCCGCGGAGCGCTCGGGCGTTCGTCTGAAGTATCGTCAGCGCTCAATATTGCTTCAGGGTCATCCAGATCTGCGGCAATTGCCTTGTGCCCCATTTCTTCTGCCACCAGCATCGCGGTATCCTGATCCAGTACCTGATTGATGGTCACCATACTTCCCATCTCCATCAGGACCCGAATCACTTCTGCTGCCTTGACCGACATCGATTGGGCGAGCTCGGCAACGCTGACAGTTTGAGGTACGGAGATATCCCGACTCACCGGTTCGGTGGGCTTCTCGAAAGCGTGCTGGCCTGCAGTCGCTGAAGTCAGGCGACGGGGTTTTATCGGCTGACGTGGCCGCCGCTTGCCACGCTTTCCCTCCGCCAGATGGAGCTCCCCACCACTGTCCGCCCTTCCTTTGCCTTTGCGTTTCTTAGGCTTTTCATCCCGTCTTGTCGTGGTTTTATTTTCTGGCGGCGACACGGGTGCGGGGGTAGGATGTTCGGCGGGACGCGCTTCGACCTCTGCCGCTCTGGCCGCGGCTTCGGCCTGGCGTTTTTGCGCCTCCTCCTCTGCCGCTGCCGCAGCTTCCTGTTTGGCGCGCTCTTCAGCCTCTTGCTTCGCCTGCTGCTCTCGCTCCTTCGCTTCGGCTGCTTCGCGAGCGGCCTGTTCGGCTTCCTCCTGTTGACGCTGCAACTCGCCCCGGCGGACGTAGGTCCTGCGCTTTTTAACCTCGACATGTACAGTCCTGGAACCCCCGGCTCGCGAGCTCTGTTTGACTGCCGTGGTCGTACGTCGATTCAGTGTTACTTTTTCCTGAGGCTTTGGGGTCTCTGCGGTGGTTTTGCCACCACGCAGGAATGCCAGCAGGGTGCTGCGTTCCGTATCATCCAACGTGTCATCCGCGGCTTTCCCTGAGACACCGGCGGCTGACAGCTGCTCCAGCAGCTTCTCTGGAGGTAAGCCGATCTGTTCTGCGAGTTTTTTTATGGCTACAACAGGCATAAGCATCTACCGTTAGGGGTTAACTTGAGCTGGCACTCTCCATGCCTGCAACCTCTTCCTGAGCTTCGACGGCGTCATTTGCTTCCTCAAACCATGGTTTTCTCGCCGTCATGATCAATTCGCTTGCCTGCTCCGCATCGATTCCCGTCATTTCAACGAGCTCATCTGTCGCGCACTCGGCAAGATCCTCCATCGAGCGGATTCCTTTGCTGGCGAACAGTGCCGCTGTCGCTTCATCCATACCTTCCATCGACTGCAAATCAGCTTCGGGCCGACTCTTCTCCAGTTCGGCGATTTCCCGGATATCCAGAAAATCTCGAGCTCGAACTCGAAGTTGTTCGACCAGATCCTCGTCAAAGCCTTCGACATCTAGCAATTCCTGCACAGGGACATAGGCCACCTCTTCCGGAGTGACAAAGCCCTCTTCAACCAATACACCTGCGACCTCTGAATCAATATTCAGTTGAGTCATCAGACGCTCGACGGCTTCCTGAGCCTCCTGCTCCGCTTTCTCGGCAGCCGCCTCGTCGGTCATAATGTTCAACTCCCACCCGCTCAATTCGGATGCCAGGCGAACATTTTGTCCGCCTCGTCCAATCGCAAGAGAAAGTTGACTCTCTTCAACTACGACATCCATCGACCGTGATTCTTCATCCATCAATATCGAGTCGACTTCTGCTGGCTGCAAGGCCTTGATGACGAACTCAGCTGGGCTATCGACCCAGGTAATGATGTCTATGCGTTCAAGGTTGATCTCATTTGAGACGCTCTGAACGCGCGCGCCCCGAATACCGACACACGCCCCGACAGGATCGATCCGGTTGTCCTGCGACCTGACAGAAATCTTGGCTCTGGATCCCGGATCTCTCGCGGCTCCGAGAATCTCAATAACTCCCTGTCCCACTTCCGGCACCTCGAGCTGGAATAACTTGATCACGAGCTCGGGGCAACGTCGATCAAGGATCAACTGGGGACCGCGAGGCTCGGAACGAACTTCGGTCAGGATCGACTTGACGCGATCACCACTTCGTAAAATCTCCCGGTCAATCCAGTTGGAGCGAGGAAGGGAAGCCTCTACTCCTTCTAGGTCAATAATGGCCTCCCGATTGCCTACTCGCTTCACCACCCCTTGGACCATTTGTCCGACACGATCCTTGAATTCTTCGTGCACCCTTGCGCGTTCTGCTTCCCGCACTTTCTGACTGATCACCTGTTTGGCGGCCTGCGCCTCAATGCGGCCAAAAGTCGCTACCGTCTCTAAGGGTTCTTCGACGACACCGCCAATCTCATGGGTATCGTCCGGATAGCTTATTTCGGCCGCGGCAAATGTCATCTGGCGGGCCGGGTTTTCCACCGCCGCATCGTCTTCGACAATCTCCCATTGCCTGAATGCCTCGTAGTCGCCACTGGTCCGATCGATCTGTACGCGGACCTCGATGTCTTCGCGATTCCGCTTGCGAGTTGCCGTAGCGAGCGCTGCTTCAATTGCCTCAAAGACTATTCCGCGATCGATATCTTTTTCCCGGGAAAGTACGTCGGCCATCATCAATACGTCATCTTTCGTCATCTTCAACTACTCCCAAGCGTTCATTAGGATCGATCCCCAGTTGGCCCATCGTTGCGCCTGCTTACGCAGTCGGCCATGGGCCAAAGTCGGTCTTTATTAGTTTCTTTGTCCCTGCCATTTCGCTTTATTCCAAACCCACGAGATTTGCTTTTTCCATCGCCTGGTAATCCAGTTCGTAGGGCTCTCCATCCACTTCAACCACGACACACTCCGCCCCAGCCTCTACCAGAAACCCAGTAAACCGACGCCGTCCCAAGCGGGCCTCACGCATCACCACCCTTACCTGATTACCCTGAAAACGCTGAAAGTGTTCAGGCTTGACAAGAGGCCGATCAATACCGGGGGACGACACTTCCAGCGTGTACTCCGCTCTAATTGGGTCTTCCACGTCCAAGATTGCGCTCACTTGACGACTCACCTGCTCGCAGTCCTCAAGAAGAATTCCGCCTGGTGCGTCGATGTAGGCTCTGAGCACTTGGCCTCCCGAGGGCGATCCCGTCGTTTCGACCATCACTAATTCGTACCCCATATCCTCCACGACCGGCTCCAGCAGTTGTCGGATCGCGCTGTTATCCATCTCATATTTCCCTACCCGATCAGTCTCTCCGACTGCACTCCTGCACCCGAAGCACCAAAAACAAACCCCGCTACTGCGGGGCCCCGGATAACAGCATTTGGTAGCGGGGGTAGGATTCGAACCTACGACCTTCGGGTTATGAGCCCGACGAGCTGCCAGACTGCTCCACCCCGCACCGCGACGCGGCAGTTTAACCAGTTTGTCTCGCGAAAACAATAAGATGACAGGCAAAAGCCGGTTTGTTTCTTGTTCGCAGCTCTTCTTGTGAAGCATTTTTGAAGGGACCTAGGTTTACAGGAGGCTAGAATGGGCAAAAAGATACTCGTGCCATGCAGAACACAGATCCACAAGAACTTCTAAAGTTTGAAGCGCTCGCTTCGCGCTGGTGGGATCCCCAGAGCGAATTTGCCCCACTGCATGCGATCAATCCACTTCGGCTCGACTATATCGACCAAAAGGTTGCCCTGGCCGGCGCTCGAGTCCTCGACGTCGGATGCGGAGGAGGCATTCTCTCCGAGAGTCTCGCTGCAAAAGGCGCCAACGTTGTCGGTATTGACGCAGGGCTCGCTCCAATCAACGTCGCGCGATTGCACGCAATCGCAAACAATGTCGAAATTGATTATCAGCACACCACGGTGGAAGCCCTCCTCGAGAAGGAAGAAAGCTCGTTTGATGTGGTCTGCTGTCTCGAAATGCTTGAGCACGTTCCCGATCCTGCCTCAGCGATAGAGGCCTGTTCAAAACTTGTGCGTCCAGGTGGCAGTATTTTCTTTTCCACAATAAACCGTAATTTAAAGTCCTTTGTGTTTGCCATTGTTGGGGCAGAATATGTTCTCTCGCTGCTTCCCCGCGGCACGCATGATTACAAAAAGTTTATTCGCCCATCTGAACTAGATGGTTGGGCGAGATCGGCTCGGTTATCGCTTTCCAGCATAACCGGTATGCATTACAACCCAATCACCAAGCGCTATACCCTCGGCGACGGGGTTGACGTCAACTACCTCTGTCACTACTTAAGCCTCGCCGCCCCTGAACAGAACCATGGCGATTTTTGAGAACGGACAGCTCCCAATGCACGTTCTCTTTGACCTTGATGGCACATTGGCGGATACTGCACCCGATCTGGTAGCAGCCCTCAACCATATTCTGCGCTCCCTTGACCGTACTCAGGTAGACCTTCGCGTCGCGCGGTGTTGGGTCGCAGATGGCAGCGTCGGATTGATCCAGAACGGATTGAAAATTACAAAAGAAGAAGCCCTCAACAGCCCGCATCGACAAAGCCTGCTCGAAGAATACTCTCGAAACCTCTGTACACAGACACAACTTTTCCCGGGTATCAGCGAAGTATTGGCCGGCCTTGAAAAAAGGAACGTCCCCTGGGGCATTGTTACCAACAAGCCGCAGCGCTTTACGAAACCGCTTCTGGCGGCACTCGGACTGGATGCCCGCGCGGGCAGCGTAGTCAGCGGCGACACGCTTAGCCGGTCGAAGCCAGATCCCGCGCCCTTGCAGCTTGCTTGTGAGGAAATGGGAGTGTTGCCGAGCGGCGGAGTAATGATCGGAGACGACCTAAGAGACATCGACGCTGGACGCGCCAACGGAATGCGAACCATCGCGGCAGCCTGGGGATACCGTCCCATGAACGAAGTAAGAGACTGGGGGGCCGACCAGATGGCGCTTGATCCTACGGGACTGCTTTTGGCAATGGGGCTGGACTGAGAGCGGTGTTGCCGACTTCGCCGATGAATTACGGTGATGAACTTCACCGACAAGGGCCCTAAGGTCCTGCAAAATCATGACGTCACTGCGATGGGTGACGTGACCACAGGGAAGTGTCTCAAATGTCCGCCACTTCGGAGTATGTGCAGCGACGGGCGCCCCGGTCTAACCGGGGCGCTCTTTAATAAATCAGTGACTCAAACTGTATTTACTGCCGATATTTTTGCTCGATACTGTTTTCAGGAAGCGTCCGCCCCCAACGAGGCTTCTAGTTGCGGAATTGCCTCGAACAAATCTGTAACCCAGCCGTAGTCCGCGACCTGAAAAATGGGCGCTTCTTCATCTTTGTTGATCGCGACGATAATTTTGGAATCTTTCATCCCGGCAAGGTGCTGGATGGCCCCAGAAATACCCACTGCAATGTAAACATCCGGTGCGACTACCTTGCCTGTTTGACCAACCTGGTAGTCATTGGGCACATACCCGGCATCCACCGCAGCACGCGATGCGCCAACTGCCGCACCTAGCTTGTCTGCCAGAGTTTCCAGCATGGCAAAGTTTTCAGAACTCTGCATACCCCGCCCGCCGGAAACAATGATATCTGCTGTCGTAAGCTCCGGGCGTTCCGATCGAGTGAGCTCTTCCCCTGCGAATGTCGACAGCTGCGCGTTAGTCCCGCCAGACACGTCCTCCACAGGGGCCGCCCCGCCGAATTCCGCAGCCTCGAACGATGTGGTGCGAACGGTGATGAGCTTCAGGGCGTCATTGGAACGGACCGTTGCCATCGCATTACCGGCGTAAATCGGCCGCACAAAGGTGTCCTCACTCTCGATACCACTGATGTCGGAAATCTGCTGCACATCCAGAATCGCTGCAGCCCGGGGGAGAAGATTCTTCCCATAGGTGGTAGCCGGTGCGAGCACGTGCGAGTAATTCTCCGCCAGAGACTGCACCAGCGGTGCCATATTTTCCGCCAGGCCATCCGACAACGCGGCGTCGTCCGCTTTTAGTACCCGGGTGATCCCGGCAATAGTGGCCGCTTCATCGGCGGCACCCTGACAGTCGCTGCCCGCGATCAGAACGTCGATATCACTGCCGAGTGCTTTGGCAGCTGTCACGACGTTTAGCGTAGACGGCCTAAGGGCCGCGTTATCGTGTTCTCCAATAACCAGAATACTCATCAGATCACCTTTGCCTCGTTTCGCAATTTTTCAACCAGTTCATCCGCGCTGTTTACCCTGACACCTGCCGTCCGGCCTGGGGGCTCCAAGACCTGAAGGACTTCAAGTCTCGGGGAAACATCGATGCCCAACTCCTCAGGGGTGTGGGTATCCAAGGGTTTTTTCTTTGCCTTCATGATGTTCGGTAATGAGGCGTAACGGGGTTCATTGAGCCGAAGATCCACGGTGATCACCGCAGGGGCGGCCAGGTCAATATTCTCCAAACCTCCGTCGACCTCTCGGGTCACTTTCACGGTTGACCCCTCTACTGACAACTTCGAGACGAACGAGCCGATCGACCAGTTGAGTAGTCCGGCCAACATCTGCCCCGTCTGATTATTGTCTCCGTCGATTGCCTGCTTGCCCAGGATAATCATCCCGGGATCTTCTTTTTCGGCCACAGCCTTTAGCAATTTGGCGATTGCCAAGGGTTCGGGAATTGGATCCGTTTCGATCAATATGGCTCGATCCGCCCCCATTGCGAGCCCCGTTCGCAGGGTTTCCTGACTCTGACTCGGGCCCACCGCTACGACAATCACCTCATCTGCTGAGCCGGCCTCCCGCATCCGAATGGCTTCCTCTACTGCGATTTCGCAGAAGGGGTTCATTGCCATTTTGACATTGTTCAACTCGACACCGCTATTATCCGCTTTAACACGAACCTTAATGTTGGCATCAATCACGCGCTTTATTGGAACGAGTACTTTCATGCTGTCACATCTCGTGGTTATTTTTTCAATCAATTGCCTGACGCTGATCGAGCTAATTTCGGTTGAGTCGCACCAGACCTTTGATCGCATATTCTATTTTCGCTATTGAGCCGAGTCTACGGTCTGTTGACACCCAAAGCCTTAAAAAGCGCCAGATTTCTGCGCAATTCCGTCGCACCGGAGCCGGCACATCGACCCGGATCCCTTCTGTCTGCCGATCGAGGTTATTTGAGTGTCGTTCTTCCAAAATCCGCTTTCACTCGTGGGCTTGATAATCCCATTACTTAAAACCGGTATCCAGTCATGAGTCAGGGTCAACGACGAACAAGAGGCAGTGCGCGCTCTGCGAAGCGCGCCAAACGCGCAGGCTCCACACGAGCGGGGATTCCCTACATCACCCGCCGGATACCGCCCTACGAGCTCGCCAGCGAAGAACTGCTTGAGTTGATTGAATCCAATGCCGAGTCACTGCTCGTAGAGACCGGCATTGATTTTCGAGATGATCCCGACGCCCTGGCCCGCTTTAAAGAGGCAGGCGCTCAAATTGACGGGGAACGGGTTCGCTTCCCCAAGGGCATGTGCAGGTCGATCATCAACGCCAGCGCACCAAACGCGTACACACAGTTCGCACGAAACCCGGAGCGCAGCGTACGCATCGGGAGCGATCATTGCGTCTTGGTCCCGGCCTATGGACCGCCTTTTGTGCATGACCTTGACCAAGGCAGGCGTTACGCTACCCTGGCCGATTTCGAGAACTTTGTGCGTCTGGCTTATCTCAGTCCGTCACTTCATCACTCCGGTGGTACCGTCTGTGAGCCAGTCGATATCCCGGTAAATAAACGACACCTCGATATGGTCTATAGCCACCTCAAGCTGTCGGATAAACCGTTCATGGGTTCCGTGACGGAACCGAGCCGGGCGCAGGATACAGTAGATATGGCGAAAATCGTTTTCGGCGCCGAGTTCGTGGACCAAAACTGTGTGATCACCAGTTTGATTAACGCGAATTCGCCGATGACCTTTGATGCCACAATGCTGGGCGCAGCGCGTGTTTATGCCGAAAACAACCAGGCAACTGTGATCTCGCCGTTCATTCTGGCCGGCGCGATGTCGCCTGTCACCGTCGTGGGGACCTGCACCCAGATCCTGGCCGAGGCGATGGCCGGCATTTGCTTTACACAACTTGTAAGACCTGGGGCGCCAGTCATTTTCGGGACTTTTTCAAGTGCCGTGTCGATGCAATCCGGAGCTCCAACTTTTGGAACACCCGAGCCCAGCATGGTGATTTTTATCTGTGCTGCTCTGGCCCGCCGTCTGGGGGTACCCTTTCGCAGCGGGGGCGGCTTGTGCGCCTCCAAGTTGCCGGACGCGCAGGCTGCCTATGAGTCAGCCAATACCCTTCAAAGTGCAATGCTCGCCGGTGTCAACTTCATGCTGCATACCGCTGGGTGGCTGGAAGGCGGATTGGCCATGGGCTACGAGAAGTTCATTCTCGATGCTGATCAAGCCGGCATGATCGAGGTCTTTCTTTCCGGAGTTGATGATTCAGTGAACGGACAAGCCATGGAGGCACTTGCTGAAGTGGGTCCCGGGAACCATTTTCTCGGATGCGGCCACACACAGGCGAATTTTGAAACCGCGTTTTATCGGTCAACAACGGCCGACAGCAATAGTTTTGAGCAGTGGGAGTCCGAGGGTGCACTGGATGCGGCGCAGCGGGCCAACGCGACCTGGAAGCAGATGCTCTCCGACTATGAGCCTCCTGCTATTGACGAAGGCGTTGACGAGGGGCTGCGCGACTTCATCTCGGAGAAAAAGAACGCTGTTCCGGACTCAAACGTATAGTCCGACGCCTCCCCGCACGGCGCCGCTGGATGCCCTCAGGCGAACTCGACGATAACCCGGCGGTTCTGTTTACCCTTCTTTTCGATCTTGGAAACCCGCACCTCTCCAATTTCTCCTGAGCGGGAAACATGCGTGCCGCCACAAGGCTGAAGATCGATCTGCTCAAATTCCACCAGACGTACTTCGCCGTGCCCCATCGGCGGGCTCACCGACATTGTGCGTACCAATTCGGGTTGGGACTGAAGTTCCTCATCGGTAATCCACCTGAAGTGTCTCGGTTGATCCTGCTGGATTAGCTTATTGAGCGCATCGGTGACCGCTTCTTTGTCGATCGGCTCTGGCAGATCAAAATCCAGACGTGCCCGGCCCTCACTCACCGAACCGCCGGTAACCGGAGCGTCAATCACAGCACAGAGCATATGCATGCAACTATGCATTCGCATAAAGCCGTAGCGCCTCTCCCAATCAATGCGGGCAGTCACTTCTGCTCCCACCTCAGGCAACGCTTCCTCCTCATCGAGCACGTGCAAATGGGCCCCGGTTTCACGTTGCGAAATGGTATTGACTATTTTTTTTGTGCTCCCATTTGGCAGGACCAGCACGCCGGTATCCCCCGGTTGCCCACCTCCCTGGCAGTAGAAAACACTACGATCCAGTGTGACGCCATGATCCACTATGCCGGTGACCGTTGACGTGCATTCTTTCAAGTAGGGATCTTCGTTATAAAGCTTTACGGTTGTGGTCATCTCAAACCTTTACCCTTTCTGAGCGCGGATCATACATAGGCGACAGGCTAGCTCTCGCGCTAACACGCTCTCCCGCCACTTCGATCTCCCAAACCCCTTCCGATACAAACGCACTGTCAATGGCCTCATGATTTTCAACATAACCCAAGCCGACGCAGCCACCCAAGGTGTGCCCATACATTCCTGAAGTTGTTCTACCGACGCGCTTTCCCTCCCTCCATATAGGCTCCTCGTGGTAGAGCATTGCCAATGGGTCTTCCAGGACAAACTGCACCATTCGCCTGGTAAGAGGCTCGTCCACTGCCCGCAGCAGCGCTTCCCGGCCTATGAACCCCCCTGGCTTATCCAGGGTTACTGCAAACCCTAGGCCCGCCTGGAACGGATTATCCTCAGGTCCAATATCATGACCCCAGTGACGATACGCCTTCTCAATTCTTAGGCTGTTGAGGGCGTGCAATCCGGCAGGTTGCACTCCAACCGCCTGGCCGACCTCCATCAGTCGATCGAATATTCCTAGAGTGAACTCCGTCGGGATATATAACTCCCATCCGAGCTCTCCTACATAGGAAATGCGTGTCGCCCGGACCAGGCCATACCCCATCTCGATCTCCCGGGACGTCGCGAAAGGAAAAGCAGCATTGGAAAGATCTGCTGGCGTCAGGGCCTGCAGTGCTTCCCGGGATTTGGGCCCCATCACACTCAACACGCTGTACCCGCTTGTCACATCGGTCGCGAAAACGTGCTCGTCAGGGCGCATACTGCTCCTCAGCAAATGTAGATCGCGCGTCTGCGACGCAGCAGAAGTGACCACGAGATACTCATCCTCGCTCAATCGGGTCACTGTCAGATCCGCCTCGATACCGCCTTGCTCATTAAGCCATTGTGTGTAGACCACCCGGCCCGGTTCGACATCCATCCTGTTCGCACTTACCCGATCGAGCAGTTGGCGGGCATCCTGACCTTGAACAAGATACTTCCCAAAAGAACTCATATCAAAGACGCCAACGTTCTCGCGCACCGCCTGATGTTCCCGACCGGAGTGTTCGAACCAGTTTTGCCTACCGTAGCTGTACTCATACACTGGCTCAATCCCTTGCGGGGCAAACCAGTTCGCGCGCTCCCAGCCAGCGGTCTCACCAAAACAGGCGCCCAAGCCCCCTAGGCGTTGATGCAACGCTGAAGTGCGCACGCCTCGCGCTGTCTCCGGCTGACGGAAAGGCCAGTGCATGGCATACAACAGGCCGAGCGCTTCCACGGTTCGGTCGTGAAGATACTGCTGGTTGACCTGAAAAGGCATCATCCGCCGAGCATCTACATCCCAAAGATCCATCGGCGGATGTCCGTTGATTATCCATTCGGCCAGCACCTTGCCGGCGCCGCCTGCCGATTGAATACCGATCGAATTGAATCCAGCCGCCAGAAAGAAGTTCGGCACCTCTACCGAGGGGCCGAGCCAGTATCGGTTATCCGGGGTGAAGCTTTCAGGCCCGTTGAAAAAGATCTTGATTCCGGTCTCACCGAGCACCGGAATTCTGTCGATTGCACAACTCAGTTGCTCCTCGATATGCTCGACGTCTTCCGGCAAAGTCCCAAATTCGAATTCCTCTGGGATCCCTTCCATGCCCCACGGCTTGGCCACAGGCTCGAACATCCCGACCATCATCTTGCCGGCATCTTCCTTGTAGTAGTTACAAACAGAGGGTTCCCGAACGACCGGCAGGTCTCTCGGAAGATCTGGAATGGGTTCGGTGACCACATAAAAATGTTCTGCGGCATGCAGGGGCACAGAAACTCCTGCCTTAAGGCCCAGCGCTCTCCCCCACATCCCGGCGCAATTGACCACTGTCTCGCAAGCGATTCGGCCCCTATTGGTAACAACCGCGCTCACCCTGCCTCCCTCTTTCTCAAAGGACTCTACGGTGACACCCTCATAGATTCGCACACCTTTATCCCGCGCGCCGCGCGCCAACGCCTGCGTCGTATCGGTAGGGTTGGTCTGGCCATCCCGCGGCAGAAAAACTGCGCCCACGAGGTTCTCGGTGGACATGATCGGATAAAGATCGAGCGCTTCTTTAGGGCTAACGACTTCGACTTCAAGCCCAAAACAACTCGCCATGGAGGCGCCCCGTTTAAGCTCCTCAAACCGCTCGGCGTCTGTTGCGAGGCTGAGAGATCCATTCTGACGAAAGCCTGTCGCCTGCCCCGTCAGTTCCTCAAGTTCCGCGTAGAGATTGGTGGTGTACTGGGCCAACCTTGTCAGGTTTTGCGTGGCCCGCAACTGTCCCACCAGCCCCGCTGCGTGCCAGGTTGTGCCACTGGTCAATAACTTGCGCTCAAACAGCACAACGTCCTTGATCCCCAACTCCGCCAGGTGATAAGCGACGCTGCACCCTACGACACCACCACCGATAATGACGATCTGTGCCTGATCTGGAAAATCCACTGCCATACTGCCTCCGATAGGCTTCAAAACAGGATTGCGATTAAAGCCGGGTTCTTACCCCTGCCAGCCGTCCGCATAGGGTTTCAATGCCCGCGAGTGTATCAAAGGAAATTGAAAGGGATCCTTTTCTTAGCGCAAGAATCGGGTTGCACTACCTCGGACGCAAAACTATTCTTCGCGGTATGCAAAAAGCTGCTAAACCGCTGGAATCGGACTACGTGCGCGTTGCGAAGGCCTTGGAATTCCTACGGACAGATTGGCGCGAACAGCCCACTCTGAACGAAACCGCAGCTGCTGCGAAACTGAGTCCCCACCATTTCCAGAGACTCTTCAAAACCTGGGTGGGTATCAGTCCAAAGAAGTATCTGCAGTCCCTGACGCTGACTGACGCCCAGCGACAACTGCGCAGCGGTGGGACCGTCCTTAATACCGCCCTGAATACCGGCTTGTCCGGGTCCGGGCGTCTACACGACCTGTTTGTTTCCCTTCAGAGCATGACGCCAGCAGAATACCGCGATCAAGGGATCGGGCTTACCATTGGTTTCGGGATTCACAACAGTCCCTTCGGCAGATGTCTGTTGGGCGTCACGGCGCGAGGAATCTGTTGGCTATCTTTTGATAAAGCCGAAACAGAACCCTCGAAAATCCTTCTCCCCCTCAAGGAGACCTGGCCCAGCGCCCGCCTAACTCCTGCTCAGAAAGAAACGGCTGGCCTTCTCAAGCGAATTTTTCCCGGCGAGGGCTCGCCGCCGCGTGGTCCACTGACGCTATTGGTCCATGGAACAGACTTTCAGGTCCGAGTCTGGCGTGCACTCCTGGGGATCCCTCTGGGAGCGACGATGACCTATGGCGACTTGGCGGCTGATATTCAAAAACCGAAAGCCGTTCGCGCCGTCGGGACCGCCGTTGGCCAAAATGCGATCTCATTTCTCATCCCTTGTCACCGAATCATTCGCTCTGACGGCGGCATTGGCGGCTACCGATGGGGCAGTCCGCGAAAAGAGGTCATGCTTGAATGGGAGAAGATTCGTCTGTTGGACATATGATGTGAAGTTCGTTACGAAAGGGTTCAGGTTTAGAAAATTATATTTAACATGACCATCATGATCACTAAAAATAAAACAGTCATGATGCCGCCCGCCCGCATAAAGTCTGCAACACGATAACCGCCCGGCCCCATGATCAGCGCGTTCACCTGGTGTGTCGGGATCAGAAAAGAGTTAGACGTCGCGATCGCCACCGTCAACGCAAAGACCGCGGGATCGGCTCCTGCTCCGATAGCAATATTGACCGCCAACGGCACCAGCAAGACCGTCGCCCCGACGTTGGACATCAGCAAGGTAAATATCGTCGCGAGTACGGCAATACTCGACTGCAGTACCCAAATCGGGACTTCTCCCAGCACAATCAGTGTCTGCTGGGCGACCCAGGCGGCCGTTCCCGTTGCCTCCATCGCGAGGCCAAGGGGGATCAGGCTGGCAAGCAGGAATACACTTTGCCAACCAATCGATTGATAAGCCTCATCGACGCGGATGACGCCACTGATGATCATTCCGATCGCCCCAGTCATCAGCGCAACCGACAACCTTAGCTCGGTAAAAAGAATGAGTCCAAGCGCAATCAAAAAAAAGATGATGGCGTGGGGAAGTTTTTCCGGACGGGTGTCCTCACGCGGAAAGTCCGTCACAACCGCAAAGTCCTTGTTCTTAGCGATCGGAGCCACATCCTGCCAGCGGGCGTGCAACACAAGCGTATCTCCCGCTTGAAGCACAAATTCGGGCAACTGCCGATCAATCACTTCGTCAATTCGGAATATGGCGAGCACTGTTGCGCCGTATCTTTGTCGTAAGGACACTTCCCGGATTGACTTGCCAATGAGGTTCGAATCAGGAGGCACAACAACCTCTACGATCCCCGCTGCGGTCGGACTGAGCAACTCCGAGAAGACATCCATCTCCCTCTTTAGTTCCAACGCGTTCTCAGTACAAAAATGTTGCACCGAATCCATCGGCCCCATGATGGCGAGATCCGTCCCCGACCAAAGCTCAGTTTCTCCCGACGGCGCAACAGTGTATTTATCGCCGGTTCGCGCCGCAACGATCCAACCGCCCCGCCCCGCACTATCGATATCAGAGAGCGTCCCACCAGCTAGCGGGCTGTCCTCTGTGACACGCGCCTCGAACACCTGCCCCGAGATCCCGTAAACCTCCGAAAAATATTGAAGGGTGCTACCCGATTCCTGGGGCTTGTCCTTAACTACCGGCAACACAAACCGACCGAGAAGGACGAAGTAAAAGATCCCGGTTAGCAGCATCACCACTCCAATAGGAGAAACGGAAAACAGTGAAAACGTCTCCATCGGAGTGACGGCGTCCGGCATATTGCGGTTTGAGGTCTCGATCAGGTCGTTGAGCAGGATTAAAGGACTCGATCCGACCATTGTCATCGTCCCGCCCAAAATCGCGCAAAACCCCATCGGCATGAGCAGTCGAGAAATCGGCAGATTGCCCCGCCGCGCGATCCGGGTCACGACGGGGAGAAAAAGTGCCGCGGCGCCGATGTTCTGCATGAAACTGGAGATAACCCCCACGGTGGCAGAAATGACCGTAATAATCCGACTTTCCGTCCTGCCCCCATATTTCAGGATTTTTCCCGCTAACTGACTCATGATCCCCGTCTTATCGAGACCGGCACCGATGATCATTACAGCGATGATGGAAATAACGGCGTTACTGGAAAACCCATCGAATAAATTACCGATCGGGACCAGTCCAGAATAACCGGGCAACATACTCGTAAGGCCGAGCAACACCATGATGCCCACCGCCGCTACATCGACGCGGACAATTTCGAAGGCGAACAGAAAAATCGTTAAAGCCAGTATCGCCATCACCGCAACCATCTCCGCGGTGAGTACAATAGTCTCTGTCAAAGAGCCTCCCGATACTGTTTTTTCTTGAGCCGCTGGCCGAATAGCAAGCAGATACTACTCGGTACACTATAGCATATGGTTCCATGTTTCTTTTGCAGGCGGTCATCCAAAATATTTATATCCGTCGCCTATGTCGCGTATCTTTCTCCTCACGAACCTCGATCTTTATGAACGCTTATCGGTGAGGCTCCGGGAGCCATTTTATGCCGCGACCGGTTAGAAGTCCTTTCCATATCCGATACCTTGGGAGTTGGATCGCCCTTGGGCTGCTTCGGCTTTTGAGCTTGGTTCCTCTACAGATACTGTTCCATCTAGGCACGGGTCTTGGAGATCTCCTGAGGATCGTCCTGCGGTCACGTCGCCGGGTCGCCGAACGCAACTTGTCCCTTTGTTTTCCTGAGCTGTCAGAGAGAGAAGCGGCAACGCTCGCGAGGGAAAACATTCGCAACACGGCCCGGATGCTGCTCTACACAGGATTCGTCTGGTGGGCATCAGAAGAGAAACTCAAAAAACGGGTGAAGATCCGCAACGAAGCCGTTTTGCGTCAGTTTGAAGATGGGGGGAAGGGGTTCATCCTTCTGGCGCCCCATTTTCTTGCCCTGGAACTTGGGGGCGTCTTTATTTCTCTTAAATCGCCCGGGGTGAGCGTTTATCAGCGCACACGAAATTCTGTCTTCGATCGCAGTATGCTGCGAGCGCGTCAGCGATTTGGGAGCATATTGTACGAACGTAAAGACGATCTGCGGCCAATGTTTAAAGCGATACGTCGAGGAACCGGGTGTTATTACCTGCCTGATCAAGATCCTGGCCCGCGGCGTGCTGTTTTTGCACCGTTTTTTGAAGTTCCGACCGCTACCTGGCCCGCGCTAGGGAGGATAGCCAAACTCTGTGCCGTTCCCGTGTTGCCCTGCCCGACCTATATTCTCCCTGGCGGAGCTGGCTTTGAAATTGTGATCGAAAAACCGCTCCCGAACTTTCCCACGGGCACGCCCGAAGGAGATGCTCAAAGAATGAACTCAGCTATTGAGGACTGCATTCGCAGGGATCCAAGTCAGTACTTCTGGGTCCACAAACGCTTCAAGACCCGTCCGCCCGGGGAGACCTCAATCTACGACTGACACTCCCCTTGGCCCCGCCCGCACGGCTTTAATTTCGGTCCGCCGCTCTAGGTCCGGATGTTGGCTATCTGTTTCGGTTTTCGAGTTTTTCGTTAAGTTGGGCTATCTCTTCACGCAGCCCACGGAGTTCATCAATTACTGACGCTGGATCCTCTTCTGTTGAGCCTCTCTTGCTCTGTTCATCTTCATCAGATTTCGCATGCAAGGTCTGCATCGTTTCGACAATTATTCCTATAAAGAGGTTCAGCATGGTGAATGTCGCCACCAGGATAAAGAACACAAAAAAGATCCATGCAAAAGGAAAAACCTGCATCACGGGACGTACCACACCCATAGACCAACTCTCCAGCGTCATGATCTGGAACAAGGTAAACATCGAACGGCCCAGGCTGCCGAACCAGTCGGGGAATACTGCGCCATATAAGCCCGTCGCCACCACGGCAAACACATAAAAAATAATCAGAATCAATACGCCGATCGACGCGATCCCAGGAATGGCATGTAGGAGCGCTTCCACAACAAACCGCAAGCGTGGCACGGCTGATATGAGGCGCAACAAGCGCAACACTCGCAATACTCGCAAGACCGCGAAGGGCCCGCTCGCGGGAACAAGAGCAATAGCAACAACAAAAAAATCAAAAAGATTCCAGTAACTTCGAAAAAATTTCCGCCCCGAGGCCGCCAGCTTCAAGACGATCTCCAGGACGAAAACGGCGAGGATGAATTGATCCAACAGAGACAGCCAGAGACCAAAATAATCCGTCAGACCGACTGAGGTCTGAATCCCTAAAATCACCCCGTTGAGCACAATCAGGGCGATAATGAATCTCTGGACCGAGGCTCTCTCGAGCCAGGTGCTGAGGTCTTTTCTAAACTGGGAACTAGGCACGCGACTCCTCCAACGAAACCCGGATTCTATCCGGCGTGCCTGACCGATATCACTTTTTATGCCCGCTCAAACAGGGTGGCACCCAAACGCTGC
>CENU01164870.1_pt1 | contig 94168 bp, 110 predicted proteins | sample 361331 | NCBI WGS metagenome assembly CENU01 (sample SAMEA2619766, study PRJEB7988) | marine metagenome | isolation source: saline water (ENVO:00002010), including | reverse complement strand
GTTGGCGCTGGCGTTGGCGCTGGCGTTGGAGCCGGCGTTGGAGCAGGCTCACTTGAACCACCACTACAAGCCGCAACAAATAAAGTCGTTATTACGATCGAAATAGGATTAAAAAATTTTTTCATAAAATTCCCCTCAAACAAAATTGTTCGAGGTTAAATGTTAAGAATTATTTGTTACAGAAATTTGAACAATTGAAACAGAATAAAAAATTTTTTGTTTCTAATTTGTTACAATTCTTATTCCTCAGAAAAATGCATCACATCTTTTTCTTCAAGCCGATCAATTAATTTTTGACCCATGGCTGGTGCGGTTGTATAAATACCACCAGCTAATTCCGGGCAATCAAATAACAAACATAAAGCACTTTCAGCAATCATTTTCGAAGTTGAGGAATAGCCAGGATCTCCTTCACCTTTAACAGAGACATTTATTTTTATCTCCCCATCGTCTACTCCAGTAAATAGCATATCGTAGCTCCCTGAATCTCTGGATTCTTTTGAAGGACCTTCGCCAGGTTTTGGAACCTTATCGCCAAGTAGTGGGTTATAAGCTGAAATTGACTCTGCTTTTTTTTGACCAGCTTCTCCTGGACCACAGGAGAACATCTCATCATAGAGGAAGCCCTCTCCATAAAGATGTCCCATCATTGTATTTGATCTGTGAACGTTTTTCGTATTAATTGCAGCCATAAAAAATGGAGCAACCCACTCGTTAGTAATTTCATCGTAATAAGGTTTGTTATCTCTGACTTGCTCAGGTCCTTTAAACCCCTCGCATAAGCAAAATGGATCAATCAATACCTTAAAGAAGTCGGGGTTGGTTTTTAATTTTCCTAGTGTTGCCCGAAGTGATGCAGCTGTGCCACCAGAAAATTCTCCCTTCATTGTTCGTACCCTGCATTTTACTTGCTTGACTGGTTTGCCCAACCTTTCTTTTGCAACCTTTTGCAGCATCAGTACACCTAAATCTGAAGGTATAGAATCAAAACCACAACTATGCACTATCCGAGCACCAGACTCTTTTGCAGCTACCAAGTATTTTTGCATCTCAAACATCCAACCAGGCTCTCCAGATAAATCCACGTAATCAACACCATGTTTAGCGCACATAGCCAGAATGTCGTTTCCGTAAAGTTGGTATGGACCAACTGTAGTTAAAATTAAATTTGTCTTGCCTATAGCTTTTTCAATATCCTCCATCTTGGTAGAATCCAATAATATAGTTGGAACATCGCATGCAAGCTCTGTTTTAACTGCGTCCATTTTTTCTTGATTTCTGGCTGCTATAGCCCATTTGAGACCAGGATAATTTTCATTTAAATATTCCACTACTAATTTTCCTGTAAAACTGGTCGCGCCAAAGACTAATAAGTCATATTCTTTTTCACTCATGTTTAACTCCGCTGAATCGTGATATAAATAATTTTTTTCTTGCCAACTTGGATAAGTTTTTTTATGTTAGGTTCAACATGAAAATCTTTTGAATCTATTCTGATTTGATCAATTTTCACCGCACCTTGGCTTATAAGACGTAAAGCTTCAGATGTGCTAGAGGCAAAACCAATGTCTTTAAGAAGATTAGGTAAAGGATAATCTCCATTATGCTTTACAGTTTTTTCCTTAATATCACTGGGCAATTCGTTTTTTGCAAATTTTTTAAAAAAATTTTCTTTAGCAGTTTCCGCCTCTTTCACAGAGGTAAATCTCTCAGTCAGTTCGAACGCTAAGACAATTTTTGCATCTCTCGGATTACCACCCTCATCAACTGATTTTTTTATTCGTTTTAGCTCATTTACTGGTAAAAAGCTTAATAAATCAAACCATTTGAACATTATCTCATCTGGAATTGACATAGTTTTCCCAAATATTTGGTCAGCATCTTCGGTAATTCCAATATAGTTGTTCTCGGACTTTGACATTTTTTTTTCGCCATCAAGTCCTTCCAGTAATGGCAAAGTAATAATTGTTTGAGGAGACATGCCTTTGTTTTTTTGCAAATCCCTTCCAACCAAGAGATTAAACTTTTGGTCAGTACCACCTAATTCAACATCTGCCTCAAGCTCCACTGAATCTTGGCCTTGCATTAATGGATATAAAAATTCGTGAATAGAAATTGGCTGATTATTTTTATATCTTTTGGAAAAATCATCCCTCTCAATCATTCGCGCTATGGTTGATTGAGCTGAGAGTTTTATCATATCTGCAGCGGTCATTTTATCGCCCCATCTGGAATTGAAGTCAACTACAGTTTGATCTTTATCAAGCACATTAAAGACCTGATCGGCATAAGTTTTGGCATTTTCTTTGATTTCTTTATCAGTTAGTGGAGGTCTTGTTTTGTTTTTTCCACTTGGATCGCCAATTTTTCCTGTAAAATCGCCGATCAAAAAAATTACTTTATGCCCCAAATCTTGGAATTGCCGCATTTTCCTTAAGATCACAGTATGACCAAGATGCAAATCAGGAGCAGTTGGGTCAAAACCAACTTTTACCTTGAGTTTTCTTCCACTTTTAAGCTTTTGAATAAGATTATCTTCCCCAATAATTTCTTCTATACCATATTTAATGATTTCTAATTGTTTTTTATAATCCATAACTGCACTTATATAATATCAGACATGTATAGCAGGTCACATTTAAAATATATTTTAATAATCCTTCTTGTTCCGGTCTTTTTAGTGAGCTTAATAACCGCCGACAGAGAAAACACTGTTACAAATGAGGAAATTGAAATAACTTCGCTTAATTTAAATCAAGTCCAAAATAGATCAATTAATTACGTAGGCACTGAAAATAAAATTAAGATCAAAAGTGGAGATACAATTTATTCAATACTCATCGATTTAGGTGTTACTGCAAAGTTGATCAATAGAATCGCGAGTGATAAAAATGCAGAAAACTTTATACAACTTAAAGTAAATGAAGAAATATATGTAACCCAAAATAAAGAATTCTTGTTGCTAGAGAAATACGACGATGAATTTTATAATTTAAGTCTAACGATCAATGGAGATAGTTTTGACTACGCTAAAAGTCGTGATGATCTTAAAAGATTAAAACAATTTAAAGAGTTCGTAATAACTGATTCTCTATATGCGTCTGGTAAAAAAATTGATGTGCCTGATAGTATTCTTGGTGATTTAATTTATATCTTTGGCTGGGATATTGATTATGTATATGACATCAGAAACGGCGATATAGTAAGAATTCTTTATGAAAATATTTACTCCAAAGGAAGATTGATTAAAACTGGAGATATATTAGCTGCTGAATTTATTAATCGTGGAGAGGAGTTATCAGTTATTAGGTTTACTCAAAGAGGCAGAAAGGATTATTACTCACTCGATAGTACAAATATTAGAAAAGCTTTTCTGAGAACACCTATAGAATTCGCCAGAATAAGCTCTCATTATAATCCTAATAGAAAGCACCCAATTCTCAATACTATTAAAGCACACAAGGGAACCGACTATGCTGCAAAAAGAGGCACTCCAGTTAATGTTACAGGCGATGGAGTTATCAAGACGATGAAATACTCAAATTCTTATGGGAATTATATTGATGTAATTCATTACAATAAATATCTTACTAGATATGCACATCTTCAATCCTTTTCAAAAAATATAAAGCTTGGTGCAAAGGTCCAACAAGGTGATACTATTGGTTTCGTTGGATCAACAGGTCTTGCTACTGGACCACATCTACATTATGAGTTTCATATTGATGGGAAACATACGGATCCAGTGAAAGTAGAGCCTCCAAATGCTCAATCAATAAATTCATTTAACAAAAAGTATTTTGATAAGCTTGCAAGTGAAAGGAAGCAACTCATCAAAAAACTCACGGCTATTTAAATTAATGTCATATTTCTTAGGTTTGATGTCAGGGACTAGCCGAGACTCGCTCGATATTTGCTGTGTTAGCTTTGATCCTAAGTTTAAAGTTATTTCAAATGATACTTTAGAATTTTCAGAATCATATAAATCCACTAAAAATAAGACCTATATCGATAATGAAATTACTTTAAAAAGCATTGAAGCTGTAAATAACCTTATTAAAAAAAATAAAATCAAATATGAGGATATCGAATGTATCGCTTTCCCAGGGCAAACACTGCTCCATACAAAAAACAAAAGTTTTCAAGCAGGCAATGCTCATAAAATTGCCAAAGAAACCAAGTTAACCGTTCGATATGATTTCAGAAATCAAGATATCTCTGAGGGTGGCTTAGGAGCACCTTTGGTCCCCTCCTTCCACAACTATTTATTTGGAGAAATTAACAAGAGTAAGATGATCGTAAATATAGGTGGCATTTGTAATGCAACCCACTTAAAGGGGAATCATATACAAGAGGCATCTGATATTGGTCCTGGGAATTGTCTAATGGATTTTTATTGTATAAAAAATGGGCTAGGAAATTTCGATCTACATGGAAGACTAGCGTCACAAGGAAGAATTTCTAAAGAGTTGTTTAAAGCTTTAAGAAGCACAATACAGTTTGACCTCTACCCAAGAGCAGACGATATTGCCGACTATTTAATAAAGCTTAAGAAATATGAAAAAATTATAGATAAAACTAAAACAGAAGATGTTTTACGTACATTGATAGAAATTACAGTTTTAGGTATTGAAGAATTTTACCGTAGTTGTGGTGAGCCAGAAGAAATTATCGTCCATGGTGGAGGCATTTATAATAAATTTCTTATGAACTTATTAAGTGTAAAGTTTGGAAATACTATCAAAACATCTGCAAACTATTTAGATCCAAAATTTGTGGAAGCTGCTGCTTTTGCATATTTAGCCTATCTTAAAAAAGGTGTTTTAATCACACCGTAAATGAAGCACCACAACCGCATGTACTTTTGGCATTTGGATTTTCTACTGTAAATTTTGAACCCATTAAGTCTTCTTTGTAGTCAATATTTGAGCCAAGCAGATATGGATAAGATAATTGATCTAGGACAACTTTCACTCCATTATCAAAATCAAGGATTGAATCCTCTTCAGAATCGAAAAGATCAAATTTAAACCCATATTGAAATCCTGAGCAACCACCCCCAGTCACAAAGACTCTAAAATATTTATTATCTTCATCTTTGCCTAGTGAAAGGATCTTCACTTGCGCGTTCTTTGAAAGTGTAAAAGGTGTAGCTCTATTAACACTAATACTCATTGGATATATTCTAGCAAAATTAGTAAATCGATTATAATTTATAAATGCTTTATCTGGTTTTCAAGTCCATTCATCTGATATTGGTAATTTCATGGATGGCTGGGCTTTTTTATCTTCCAAGGCTATTTGTTTACCTAGCTGAGGACAGTGCTAAAAAAAATCATGATGTTTTTTTCATGCAAATCAAAAGACTCCTGTACTTCATTACGCCAATTGGAGTAATTGGAATATTTTTTGGAGCATTAATGATTGCATGGAATCCCTTGCTATTAAATTTACTATGGTTAAAGATCAAAATTGGGCTTGTTTTTGTGCTTTTTTCATTCAATCTGTATATTTTCTCAGAGTTTAGAAGAGTTAGATTAGGAGTCATTAAATCGACACTTTTCTATAGAATATTCAACGAATCAGTGGTAATTATACTAATTCCCATAATCTTCCTTTCTGTATTTAAATGGCAGTAGCTGAAAACTTTAAGGGAATATACGCAATTACCCCAGATTATTTATTTGGGATTGAGCTTATTAAACTTATTGAGCGAACACTCGATGCAGGAATTAATATTATTCAGTATAGGTTTAATAAAAATTTATCAAAGAGAGAGGTAATAGATACAGCAGAAACGCTATTTAAAAAGGTCCAAGCTTTTGGAGCAGAATTCATAGTTAATAATGATGTTAATCTCGCGAATGATCTTTTCACAGGCCTTCACATAGGCCCAGATTTCAAAAATAAGGAAGTTCTCGATCAAAAGAATAATATAAAGTTTGTTGGTTTTAGTTGTAAAAATAGCTTAGACCCCCAAAAAAACGACATACACAACAGATTTGATTACTACTCTTTCGGCCCAATTTATTTTTCAAAAACAAAAATGAGTCAAAATGGTACTATCGATATAAATAAAATTTCCTCTCAAATGGATAGTAAAAAAGTAAATGTTGCCATCGGAGGCATTAATTTAAAAAATCTTGCACAAATAAAACAAAAGGGCTTTGATTGCGCAGCAATATGCAACGGTATTTATCACGACTCAGACAAGATTGAGAGAAACATAAAGGAGATGATAAAAGTCTGGAATGAAAACTAAAAATTCTCAAAATTTATTTAATAAATCTCAACTTCATATAGCTGGCGGTGTAAATTCTCCAGTAAGGGCCTTCAAAAACGTAGGTGGAACACCAATTTTTTTTAAAAAGTCTAGAGATTGTTACTTATACGATGAAGATGGTAATAAATACTTAGATTTTGTTGGCTCTTGGGGCCCTATGATCCTTGGACACTCAAATGAAGGAATTATTAAAGCGATTAGAAAACAAACTTCAAAAGCAATAAGCTTCGGTGCTCCAACAAAAAATGAATTAGAAATTGCAAAATTAATCAAATCTTTTTTCCCGAGCATGGAGAAAATCAGAATGGTGAACTCTGGCACTGAAGCGACTATGAGTTGTGTTAGATTAGCCAGAGGGTTTACAGGCAAAACCAAGATTTTAAAATTTTCAGGTTGTTACCATGGTCATGTTGATTCACTTCTTGTCAAAGCAGGATCAGGATTAGCCACACTCGGAATACCTGATTCTCCTGGCATTCCTGAAGAACTTTCAAAGCTGACTGTAAGCATTCCATACAATGATATTACCGCCTTAGAGAGAGCTTTTAATGAACACGGTAATGATATTGCAGCAGTTATTGTAGAACCTATTGCAGGAAATATGGGTTTCATTGAGCCATCAAAAGAGTTTATTGAAAGCCTCTTTAACCTTAAGGATCAGCATGGATCTTTATTGATTTTTGATGAAGTTATGACTGGGTTTAGAGTTGCGCAAGGCGGCGCTCAGGAGTTATTTAAAGTAAAACCAGATTTAACGGCTTTGGGTAAAATTGTTGGTGGTGGATTGCCTGTTGGTGTCTATGGCGGAAAGGCAGAAATTATGAATATGATTGCTCCAGATGGACCTGTCTATCAAGCTGGTACACTTTCTGGTAATCCTGTAGCAGTAAGTGCTGGCACTGCTTTACTTAAACAACTTAAGAATGCAAATATTTATTTAGAATTGGATAGAATAAGCAAACTTTTTTTAAAAGGTGTTGCAGCTGCAGCTAAAAAAAATCGTATCCCATTCTCATATTCTGTTAGGGGTGGGATGTTTGGGTTCTTCTTTACAAATGATCTTCCACAAAACTTCGAAGACGTTAAAAATTCGAATCTTGAGTTATTCAGAAGGTTTTTTCAGGGGATGTTAGAAGAGAAGGTCTACTTACCACCCTCTGCATTTGAAAGTTGTTTTATTTCTACAAAGCATTCTGAAGAAGTGACTCTAAAGGCTGTAAAATCAGCTGAAAAAGTTTTCTCCAAGATAAAATTATGAATTTTGACATAATAGGTGTTGGTAATGCTCTGGTAGACGAAATTTATTACGTTTCTAAAGAATTTATCGATAAAACCGCACTGAATTTTAATCAATTTAAACCTATATCATTTCAGGAACAAGAGAGAATAATAGCCCTACTTCCAGACGGGGAAAAAAAGGAATTAGTTTGCGGTGGATCTTCAACCAATAGTCTAGCAGCAGCATCTAATTATGGTTCATTATGTGCACACATATGCCAATTAGGTGAAGACGAGATGGGAATAAAATATGAACAAGACTTGTCTCTAAATAACATTAAGATAGTTAATACATTTAGGCATAAAAGTTTTAGGACTGGACGTTGCTTAGTATTTATAACTCCAAATTCTGAAAGAACTATGGGGACTTACCTGGGAGCGTCTGAACAATTAAATTTTTTAGACAGCTTTATTGATAATGTTAATTGCTCCAAAATTTTATTCTCTGAAGGATATCAATTTACTTCAGATCAAAACTATTACTCATTCACTAAAATACTTAAAAACACTGCATCTAATGTTAAATTTGCACTAAGCTTATCAGATCCGTTCGTCATTCAAAATTACAGGAAGCGTTTCGAAGAAGTTATAAAAATTAAGAAAATTGATTATCTTTTTTGCAATCGCGAAGAAGCCATTACAATGTGTGGAGATAATTATAGTGAGAGACTTAAAGGAATTTCTAATAATTTTGTTGTTACGGATGGATCAAATGAATCCTTTATTTTTGACGGGAAAAATGAATCAAAACTTAAAGCTTTAAAAGTTAATGCAATTGATTCAAATGGAGCTGGGGATATTTTTGCTGGCTCTGTATTACATAAAATTATTGATGGCAAAGATTTTTTAACTGCATGTAGCTTTGGTAATTATGCATCCTCAAAAATTGTTCAGGAAAAAAGCCCAAGGATGTCAGCAGAGGGCTACAAAAATATCAAAAATAATTTTGAGTTACTGCAATGATACCGAAAGTTTATACTGATAAGAGATATGGCCTCAATAAAGAGCAGATATCGAATAATGCAGTTTCAATAATTTTGAAGCTTCAAAAAAATGGGTACAAAGCCTTTTTAGTTGGTGGGTGCATAAGGGATTTAATAAAGGGTGAAAATCCTAAAGATTTTGATATTGTTACCAACTGCGAACCAGAGGAAATAAGAGGAATTTTTAGAAATTCCCGAATAATTGGGAAAAGATTTAAATTGGTTCATATTACCTTTGCCAATGAAATCGTAGAAACAACAACCTTCAGATCTGGTACAGATACCTCTTCTGAATCCATAGAAATTGATGAAGATGGGAAGATAGTTAGAGACAACCAATGGGGCACCCAAGAGGAAGATGCATTTCGTAGAGATTTTACTATCAATGCCTTGTATTATGATCCCTACTCAAATGAAATCTCCGATTACACTACTGGCCTTAAAGATCTTAAAGAAAAAAAAATAAAATTTATTGGGGATCCAGAAACACGAATCCAAGAGGATCCAATCAGAATACTAAGAGCAATTCGTTTTGCATCAAAATTAAAGTTTCAAATTGACCACAAAGCACATAATCCGATTAAAAATAGTGTGCTGAAGCTCAGACATATGCCTCCAGCTAGATTATATGAGGAAATATTGAAACTTTTTCTTTCCGGACATGCTTCTGAGAGTTATAGAAACTTGAAAGCATTTGGAATAATGGAAGTTCTTTTTCCATTTCATGGTGTTGATATAGATGAATATCACGAATTTTTAGTAAAAGCTTTTTTTGATACCGACAACCGTATTAAGAATAACAAACCTCTTAATCCAGGATTTTTATTTGCAACTTTAATGTGGCCAAGAGTTGCTCACAACTCAGGACTAAAAGAAAGGCTCGATTTTCAGAAATTTTACAGAGTTGTTGCCACAACTATTAAGGAACAACAACAAATTTGTGCAATTCCGAGAAGATTCATAAGTTTTATAAAAGATATATGGATGAACCAAGTAAGATTTAAAAATTTTGGGAAAAAATCAATTGGATTTACCCAAAGCCTAAGATTTCGTGCCGCCTATGATTTTTTTTTAATAAGAGGAGCAATCGAGCCAGAATTAAAAACTGACATAAATTGGTGGACAGAATTTAGAGCATCAAATTATGATAAAAAGAACAGACTTTTAAAAGAAAAGCGCAAAGAAATGAGAAAAAATTGAATCTTCCAAATTATATTGCCGTTGAAGGGCCAATAGGTGTTGGCAAAACTACTCTAGCAAAAAAAATAGCATCAAAATTTTCTTATGAATTATGTCTTGAAGACTCAGATGAAAATCCTTTTTTGGGAAATTTTTATAAAGACAGTAAAAAGTATGCTTTTGCCACGCAAATACATTTCGTGATGCAAAGGTCTAGACAGATTAACAAATATTTTTCTGATGAACTTATTGATAGGCGTATAGTATCTGACTTTATCTTTCATAAAGAATCCATATTTGCTGAACTTAATCTAACAAATGAAGAGTACAAGATTTTTGAAATTATAAAATCTAAATTTTATGAATCATTTCCAAAACCTGATTTGCTAATTTACTTACAAGCTTCGCCCAAAAAAGTATTGGAGAGGGTTAAGAAAAGAGCCAGAACTTATGAAGAAAATATAGATTTAGAATACCTTGAAAAAATATGTCAAACATATTCGGAATTTTTCTTTAATTATTCTGAGTCTCCACTGCTAGTTTTGAATGTTGATGAGGTTGACTTTGTTGACAATCAGCGTGATCTAAAAATTGTTTTGGATTCAATTTCTAAGGATGTAATTGGAAAAGAATTTATTAATCTTAGGCCAAGCTTCTTCTAGTGGACTTTGATATCTCAAATATAAAAAATCTGCAGAAAATAGCAAAGCAACTATCAACCCTCATTTGTACAGAAAAAAAATTTTTTATTTTTTACCTAGAAGGCAATCTTGGTAGTGGGAAAACAACACTTGTCAGGGAGATTATGAGTAAAATGGGCTGGGAAAAACCTGTTAAAAGTCCAACTTTTAGTATTCTTGAAGAGTATGAATTTAATGGGATGAAAGTACTGCATGCAGATCTTTATCGCTTGGAGCAGGCTAAAGAATTCGAACTTATTGGCTTGGAAATAAATTTTGATGACCACGGAGCTTTTTTTATTGAGTGGCCAGAAAAAATTGATAGATTTAATTCTTCCAATGAGATTTTTGTCAAATTAACAGTTACTGCTAAAAATAGAATACTTAATATTGATTCTAAGCCAAAACAAATTTTAAGTTACATTGATCGGATCAAAATCTAACGCCCAGCTGGCAATTTTCCTGCTATCCTTTGCTAATTCTTTAACTACCGATCTTACTTTGGCATTAAGTATTGAATCATTGTCACTTTGAATAATACAAAACATTCTATATTTGTAATTTTTCTTTGGAACAGGATTTTCAAATGGCCCATATATCTCGACTCCATCAACAGAAAATTTCTTTTTTATTTCAAGTAGAAATTTATTAAGCCTATCTTGGTTTGTATCTTCTGCTTTGAAATAAACCATATTCAGATAAGGGTAGAGTTTAAGCATTTTTCTCTCTTTGAGGAGGCTTTGAGCAACTGCACTAAAATCCCCATTTTGAAGTACTTTAAGCAAAGGATGATCTACAAGGCGTGATTGTAGTACAACTTCACTTCCTTCTTGTTTTCTTCCTGCCCTTCCAGCAACTTGTATAAGAAGTTGTGCTGTTTGCTCTTGTAAATGAACATCTGCACCAAATAGACCGAAATCTAAATTGAGAATAACTATTAAACTTAAGTTTTTAAAATCATGGCCTTTAGCAAGAAGTTGTGTTCCAACAAATATCATGGGTTTACTCTCTTTAATTAGTTCAGAAGTGATACTTCTTTTAGACTTGCTTGATACAGAATCTCTATCAACCCTTACAACTTGGTAATCACTGAACTTTTCTTGCAATACTTCCTCAAGTTGCTGTGTACCAATACCTTTTGAATCAAAATCATTTGCACCACATGACCTACACTCCCTAGGTAGAGACCAGGCAGATCCGCATCTGTGACATCTTAATCTTTGATCAAACCTATGGTAGACAAGGGGAGCATCGCAGCAATTACTCTTCACAACCCACCCACATGAATTACAAAAATATATAGGAGCGTACCCTCTCCTGTTTAATAAAATTAATGCTTGCTTTCCATCATTTAAGGTTTTCGTTATCTTTTCATAAACTTCGGGGTGTAAGCCTTTTTGCAGTTTTTTCTTACTAATATCAATCAGGCTTATTTTAGGTTTTGAAAATTCTCCATATCTTTGAGAAAGGTAGAATACTGATGTTTTCGACGACTCAACATCCCTAAGATTTGATAGTGATGGAGTGGCTGATGCAAAAACAACTTTAGCATTTTCATTGAGTACTTGCGCAACTTTTTTAGCATCATATCTAACTCCGTCTTGTTGCTTGAAAGATTGATCATGCTCTTCATCAAAAATGATCAAACCTAAATTTTTCACTGGCAAGAAAACTGATGATCTTGTCCCAATAATAATTTTTGGACCTTCGAGCTTAGCTTTTAGAAAAACTTTATATTTCTGTAATTCTGTAAGAGATGAGTGATAAAGAAGCACATGGTCACCGAAAACTTTAACAAATGATTCATAAAGCTGGGGTGTTAAAAAAATCTCCGGAACAAGAACCAAAGAACTCTGTCCATTCATAAAATATTCCCTCACCAAATGTTTATAGATTTCTGTTTTTCCTGAGCTAGTAACTCCAAACAAAAGAATTTTATTTTTCTTAACTGCAAGAATGTTTTTTAAGCACTGTGTTTGCTGGTCTGTCAGGATGGATAATTCTCCTAATTTTTTGTTAGATAAGACTTGCTCTTGATATTTACGCAATGACACTTTTGTTGTATTTTTTCTAAGCATATTAGGCAGAAATAAGGCAGCAACTTCACCCACTGGATGTTGATAAATATCTGATATTTCAAGGATTTTATCCAATTTCTGAGCATTAAAAACGGGGCTTTCATCTAATACTTTAGATATATATTTGACTTTGAATTTAACTTTTTTTTGATGGTTGTTTTTTATTACAATGCCTACAAGCTTACGTCTTCCAAAATCAACTATTACTCGTTTACCTATTAAGCTTTCTTGTTGATTATGTTGATAAGTAAAAGTTGACCTCAAAGGAGTGGGTAAGGCAACTTCAACTAAATTCATGTATTTATTGTAATAGAAATTTTATTTGATATTATTCATCCAATAATTATTCAACATGAAAAAAGACATACATCCTGAGTACAGACCAGTATTGTTCCATGACACTAGTGTGGACAAATACTTCTTGGTCAATTCAACTGCAAATACTACTCAAACAAAGAAATGGGAAGATGGTAAAACTTATCCATACTACGTAATTGAAACTTCATCTGCATCACACCCTTTTTACACTGGTCAACAAAAAATTCTTGATACAGGTGGAAGAGTCCAAAGGTTCGAGAAAAAATTCGGCAAAAAATAAGAAATTAATTTTTACCGGTACTTCCAAAACCTTGCGACCCTCTTTCGGTCTCATCAAAAAAATCAACTTCTTCTAACTCTACTTGGTCCACTCTGATTACTACTAGTTGGGCTACTCGGTCACCTGGAGTTATACAAATATTTTTATCTGATCTATTCCATAAAGATATACTTAAAGGGCCTTGATAATCTGAATCAATTAATCCTGTCAGATTCCCACAAACAAGCCCTTTTTTTGCCCCTAAACCTGAACGGGGTATTACCGCTCCAGCAAATTCTTTATTTTCAATAAATATTGATATCCCCGAGGGTATTATTGTTGATTCATTAGGTTTAAGAATGAGATTCTCTTTAGTGCATGCAATTAAATCAAGGCCTGCAGAGCCACTAGTTTGGTACTTTGGTAAAGGAAAATCTGAACCAATTCTTTTATCTAAAATCTTGAACTTTAACTTCATTGAAAACCTAATTATTGCATAAATTAAATTACTATTTTATTATCTCCCTTCTTATGAGTAAGGTTTGCCAAGTTACTGGAAAAAAAGCGATGGTTGGAAATCATGTTTCCCATGCAAAAAATCGTGTCAAACGTTTATTCAAACCAAACTTGCATAAACATAAATTTTGGGTTGAGTCAGAAAGTAAATTTATAACCTTAACTGTTTCAAGTAGAGGATTAAGAACTATTGACAAAAAGGGCATTGACGTAGTTCTAAAAGAAATAAGATCAAAAGGTATCAAAGTTTAGCTTGATTCTGCTAGCTTCAGCATCAATAAGACGCACTGAATTGCTGAGGCTTATAAATGTTGAGCACAAGGTTGTATCACAAAACTTTGATGAAGATTCTGTTGAAGAAAAAGACCCTATACTTTGTTCTCAAAAAATTGTTCTTGGAAAAAATTTAAGTGCCAGAAGTTTATTGGGTGAAAAAGACAAAATTTTACCAGTTTTAACTTCTGACACACTTGTATTTGCACCAGATAAAACAATTCTCGGTAAACCCAAAGATGCAGCTCAAAATTTAGAAATGTTAGAAATTTTCTCTGGCAAAACGCATAAAGTTTATTCTTCTGTTTTAGTACATTTGAGTGGTAGAGAAATAATTAAAACGTCAGAAACTAGTGTGACTTTTACAAAGATGTCATCTCAGGAAATTAATGACTATGTCGCTTCAGAAGAGGGTTTTGGTAAGGCAGGAGGATATGGTATCCATGGTCCGGCTGCGAAATTTGTTGAAAAAATTGAAGGAAGCTACACAAACGTTGTAGGTCTTCCACTGCACGAAACCTATGAAATACTTAAGTCCTTAAATTTAGTTTAATTTTTGTTTGCAAAGTCAATGATTGTCTCTTTTGCATCCGTGAATTTATCTAAAAACTTCATTCCTGAAGATAGCATCAACTCAGATATGCCTGACATATTGCTGAAAGCTCCAAACAAACTTTGAATAATCCATGTCATTTGAAGGTTCTTTTTATTTCTAGTCTTATTATATTTTTCCAAAGCGTTATTATCAGCATTCACAATTGCTTTTAAGTCGTATGAAATCTGCATTATGTCTCCAATACCTAAGTTCAGACTCTGACCAGCCATTGGATGAAATGAGTTTGAAGCATCCCCGCATAAAACTATCCTATTTGAAAAAAGTTTTTTAGCACGCACATGTTTTAATTCAATACCTCCCATAAGAGGCTCTATTTTTGTTGATGCCTTGGCTAAGTCAAATCTCTGTAGAAGTGATATGAGCTCTTTACGGGGGTCCTCATTTGTATTTGTACAAAATATGACAGAATAGCAATCGTCAAAAGGTAAAAAAGCAAGCGTTCCTGATTTTAAAAAATACTGTCGGGCAATATTTTCATGGTAATATTTAATCCTAGCGATATAAACTCTTTGGCCATAAAACCACTCTTCAGTATCAAAATTACTCATTGCTCTAACTTTTGAGTTAGACCCATCTGTGGCAAAAAGAACAGAGCCTTCAATATTTTTATCACGAGCCTTAACAATGATGGAATCTTCACACTCTTTAATTTCTTCAATCCTAGAATTCCAATGGATATCTCCATCTAATCCTTCATGAAGTTTTGAGCTGAGCTTATCAAGGGAACAAATTGTTGTTAACTTTGTTTGATCGGCGTAGTTGAGGGATGTGTTAAGGTTTTTATCTTGGTAGAGCTGCATTTTTTTAACAGGCGTCCCCCACTGATTGATATTAATTTTTCTATCTACAGAATTTAAAAATGAGACTGAATCTTTTGTTAAAGCAACAGTCCTTGCAGGACTTAATTCAAAACTCTTCTTTTCCTCTAGTATCACAAATGGTATTTTCTTTTGTTTTAAGAATTTTCCAAGCAGCGAGCCCACTACTCCCGCACCAACAATAATAACTGGTTTTGCCATTAACTTTTCATTAAAGCTTCTATAGCGTCTGGCTCAGAAGGTACTGTTTTTGTTAAATTTTCGTAACCTAACTTAGTGGCCAATATATCGTTTTCAAGACGGATACCAATACCCTTCCATCTCTCATCAACATCTGCTGAATCGTTAATATATATTCCTGGCTCAATTGTCATAACCATATTTTCTTGGAATTTTATATCTTCACCATTGATTGAGTATGGACAATCGTCATGAACATCTAACCCTAGCCAATGTCCAATCTTGTGATAGTAAAATTCTCTAAACAATTTCTTCTCTAAAATTTCATCTAAGCTTCCATGCAGAAGGCCGATATCTTTTAAACCCTGAGATAAAGCAGTTTCTGACTCTATTTGTGGTTCAAGACAAGATGCTCCAACTTTTATTGCCTGACATGCTTTATTGTGTGCCTCAAGAACAATATTGTAAATTTCTCTTTGTTCAAAGGAGTATTTCCCATTAATTGGAAAGGTCCTGGTAATGTCTGATGCATATAAACCATATTCACAACCAGCATCTACAAGAACCATATCTCCATCATTTATAGTCTTGTTATTATCAATGTAGTGCAAAACGCAGGCATTTTTCCCTCCTGCGACAATTGGATTATATGAAGGAAACCTGGAGCCTCCTTTTTTAAACTCATTTAAATACATTGATTCTAAGTCAAATTCAGTCATTCCAGATTTGGCATTTTTCATAACATTAATGTGTGCATTAGCTGCAATCTCACATGACTTTCTCATTAACTCAATTTCTTCATTGCTCTTAATTAATCTCTTCATACCAAGGGTATTAGAAAAATCTTTTAAGTTAATATTTTCTTGGTGTCTTTCCATAGAGTTTGCCTTACTCATCCATGAAATAAGCTTATTATCAAAAAGCGTGTCCTTACCAATTAAACTGTAAAGGTTTGACAGACCTTGAATCAAAGTTGGAATCAACTCGTCAGCTAATTTGATATCAAATGTTTTATCAAAATGAAATTCTTGTTTTGCTCCTTCAAGGCCAAACATAAACCCATCCCATTTTTCAAGATCAGGATTCTTTTCACGACAAAATAATATGCTCTCACCACTACTCATCAATAGCATTATTGAATCTGGTTCTTCAAAGCCAGTAAGGTAATAGAAATTACTGTCTTGCCTAAAAGGAAATGTTGTATCATTATTTCTTAGAATCGTCGACGATGAATTTAACAAAAGAACTGAGTTATCCTCCATATCTTTTGCAAGATTTAGTCTTCGATTCTTAAAAAAATTAATATTAATATCTGTCATAGACGCATATTATGCACGAAAAAATAAAAAAGTTATCACTTCTTGTAGATAAACTGATTGAGCAAAATTTCAAGCTTAAAACAGAAAATAAATCATTAGTAAATAGAGTTGGGGCTATGGAGAAAGAAATATCTGGCTTAACTAAGGAAAATCAAAATTTAGTTATTGAGCAAAATAACGATAATGAGTGATCAGTTTAGTGGGGTTAAAGATGTTAGTGAGCATCTTAAATTTGATTTAACGCACCTTAATACTTATCTTGAAGAAAACTTAGCTAGTATTGGTAGGGTTTTAGACTACAAGCAGTTTAAAGGCGGGCAATCTAATCCAACATACTTATTGGAGGCAGAGAAAGGGAAATTTGTTTTAAGAAGAAAGCCCCCTGGAAGTCTATTGAAATCTGCCCATGCAGTTGACAGAGAATACAAAGTTCTCACATCTTTGATGGATACAGACGTTCCTACTCCCAAAACTTTTTTACTTTGTGAAGATGACAAAGTAATAGGAACTCAATTCTACATTATGGAGTTTTCAGAGGGAGTAATATATTGGGATCCTTTAGCTTCTGAAGCAGAGAAAGACAAAAGAAAAAAAATATTTGATGAGATGAATAAAGGAATTGCACTTTTACACCTTCAAGATATAAATAAAATTGGTTTAAATGATTTTGGTAAAGAAGGGAACTATATTGAGAGGCAAATCTCTAGGTGGACAAGGCAGTATATTGACTCAGAGACTGAAAAAATTGATTCCATGCATAGACTTATTGAGTGGTTGCCAAAAAAAATACCTGAACAAAAATATACCTCTATCGTTCATGGTGACTATCGGCTAGACAATATTGTCTTTGATGGATCAAATAATAGTATTGCAATTCTTGATTGGGAACTCTCCACAATAGGAGACCCACTTGCAGACTTTGCATATCACTGCTTACTTTGGCATATCGGTGATATATCAGTTTCAGCAGCTTCTGAGATTGGAATTTTCTCGGAAAAGGAGTACTTAGAAAATTATCTTCGAAGAACAAATTTTAAGCTTGAGAATGATTGGAACTTTTATATAATTTTTTCTCTTTTTAAAGTTGCTGGAATCTGTCAAGGAATTCTTGGCAGAGTAAGAGATGGAACTGCTTCAAGTGATTTTGCAATACAAATGGGCAAACGCGCCAAAATGTTTGCTGATTTAGGTTGGGAGAAGGCCAAAAAAATATTATGAGTAACATAAAAACTCTGCTTGATGGAATGTGGGAAAACTACATTTCATATACTCCATCGGCAGCTAAAATAGCCAAGCTTTTTAATGAGGAATTAGTAAATGATCACATTGCTTTTAGAACTCTAAATTTAGCGGAATGTAATATACATAAACAGGCAAACTATTTGTCTCAATTTGGTTATAGAGTTAGAGGCGATTATTATTTTGAACAAAAAAAATTAAATGCCATCCATCTAGAGAATGAAAATAGTAGCCTGCCAAAAATATTCTTATCAGAGCTGATGTTGGAGAAATTTTCATCTGAGCTTAGTGATTCTTTCAAGAAAATTTTTAACTCCATAAATGTCTCAAACAAAGATTTATTTTTGGGCGGCAGATCATGGAACATTGACTATGAGATTTACAAAAGACTCTCAAAGGAATCAGAATATGGCTCATGGTTTTATGTGTGGGGCTTTTGCCCAAACCATTTTACGGTTTCGATTAATCATTTAAATGCATACCAGGACATTGTAGAAGTCAATGATATGCTTAAGGCGAATGGCTTTGCTCTCAATGGATTTGGAGGTGAAGTAAAAGGGACTAAGGAAGAACTATTAGAACAATCGTCAATTATGGCTGACAAAATAAAGGTAACATTTGATGCTAATGAGGAAATTGTACCAAGCTGTTATTACGAATTTGCTAAGCGTTATCCTGATAGCTCAGGCAAGACCTACCAGGGTTTTGTGCCAACTTCTGCTGATAAAATCTTTGAAAGCACTAATAAAGTTTAGTTTACTTTTGATAGGTATATTTTGCTTTACTGCCTAGACGAAAATTAAAAAATTTTGTTAAATTATAATTATGTATAAATTCTATTTATATATCTTAATTTTATTATATTCATTAGAGATTGATGCAAATGAAAACTGCAATGCTAACGATCCAGATTTAACTGCTCTGTGCAATACTCTTGAAACTTCTGAGGATCTTCTCAATACCATGCTTCTTTTAGCAGGAGCTGGTGTAGTACTTATGGTTGCTACTGGTGGTGCTGGTTTAGGCGCTGAAGCAGGCAATGATGTTGAAGATACAAATTCTGAACTCACATATTATTTTACTGGCGACAAAATTGTTTTTGAAGGACACCATAGATTTGAAAATTTAGAAATAAATTTTTCTAATCCTGTGAAGCTAAGTGAATATCAAAAATTCTATCAACAAAATGATGATCACTACATAGGCTTTACTTGGAGATTCTAATGAAAAAAATTTTAATATTGTTGACGTTCTTTTTTGCTATAAAATTTGAAGCTGGAGAGTCTCCAGTGACTGATGATGATGTGAATAAATTATTTACAGCTATGATCGTTGCAGGTAGTCTAGCGTTTATAGTAGCTTACAATAGTCAGACTGCTGATGAACCTGATTCCAACGATTATATGTTTTACGATAAGCAAAACAATTCGATAATTTTTTCAGAGGCTTCAGGACTTGAAAATTTTGAAATAAATTTTTCTAATCAAGTGACTCAAGACATGATTCTGACCAATAACTTATTTGCTGAAGAAAACCTATACATCGGCTTTAAATATCGGTTTTAACTTCTAAATAAAGTTCTTTAATAAAATCATGCTTATTGATGTCTGGATCTGGCATTAAATAGCCATCAATTTCGCCTCTTACGTTAGCCCAATCAATAATATCTAGATCTAGAGTTCTGCTAGTAAACTTATTATTCGGATCTCGTATTCGACCGCACCTAATCTCAATTTCTTTAAGTTCTTTCAAAGTATTTGAAAAATTCATATTTGTACTGCAAAGCATCACCTGGTTTAAAAAGTCATCTCCATCAAAACCATGGGCTATGGTTTTTTTAATGGAACTTTCTTTGATGATTGTAATATTGGAAGAATTATTTAGTTCCTTTTTGCCCTTTGCTAGATTGATGCTTGGCTCTATATTTGAACCCAATAACATAAAGAAATTATTCATAATCAGATGCTGTGCGCTCTATTATGACTCCTACATCCTGAGAAAATCTCAACGCACCTGGCTTTGAGACCCTGAGTTTAATCCAGTTTACGTCAAAATCTGTTATCACCATTTCTGCAATTTTTTCAGCAAACGTTTCAACAAGCTCAAATTTATTTTCTTCAATAAAAGCTATAATTTTTTTTGTAATTGTCTTGTAGTCTGTGGTGGCTTCAATCTTATCTTCTTTTGAGGCTGATAAATTATCGTGATCTATCTCATAGGAAAGACTAATTTCTTGTTTTATTTTCTTCTCCCAGTCAAAAATACCTATCGTGCCTTTTACACGTAAGTCTTCGACGTAGATTCGGTCTTTCTTAATCATAAAGCTCTCCTAAAGGCCATCTTGGTCTAGCTGAATTTGTATTGTATTTTGGTAGATTATATTTTTTTCTGATGTATCCAGCAAAAGCTATCATAGCTGCATTATCAGTGCAGAACTCTAAGCTTGGGAAGCTTACAGCAACATTCTCTTCCTTGGCTAAACATTTAAGCTTCTCGCGTAAATTAAAATTTGCTGCAACACCACCTGAGCATACAAGCCTTGATTGTTTTGTTTGATGCAGTGCAAGTTGAAGCTTTCTTATTAAAACATCACAAACTGCCTCCTGAAAAGATGCAGCTACATCGGGATAATCTTTTTTTTCTAAATCTTCAAGCGCATATAGAACCGAAGTTTTTATTCCACTAAAACTAAAATTAAGATTTTTTTCTTTCATTAATGCACGTGGAAAACTGAACCTAGAACTGTTGCCTGATTGTGCAAGTTTTGAAATTTTTGGCCCTCCTGGGTAAGAGAGCCCCAATAGTTTGCCAACTTTGTCAAACGCTTCACCGCAAGCATCATCTATTGTTTCTCCTAAAATTTCGTAGTCGCCGTAAGCCTTACAATTCAATATTTGAGTGTGCCCGCCTGAAACTAACAAACATAAATATGGTGGCTGAAAGCTCCTTTCCTCTAGTCCTGGGGCAAGAATATGGCCTTCTAAATGATGAATTGGCAAAATCTCAATTTTGCATATTTTTGAAAGTGTTTTTGCTACCGTTTCACCGATCATAAGTGAGCCTACAAGTCCTGGTCCTGCAGTGTAAGCGACTAAATCAATATCACTTGTGGATAAATTATGCTCAGCAAGCACATCTCTCAAAGTTGGAATTATCTTTAAACTATGGTCTCTGGCAGATATTTCAGGCACAACCCCACCATATTCTTCAAATAGTTTTATTTGGGTATTTACTTTATGGCCTAATAAACCCTCTTCTTCTGAATAAATAGCAATTGCAGTTTCATCACATGAACTTTCTATTCCTAAAACTTTCATTTGTTGATTCTTTTTAAATTATCCTTAAAATACTCACTACATTATGCCAAGTATAAAAATTAAAGAAACAGAATCCTTTGATGTTGGTCTGAGGAAATTTCGAAGAGCCTGTGAGAGAGCAGGGATCATAACAGAAGTGAGAAAAAGAGAATTTTTTGAAAAGCCAACTGAAGAGAGAAAACGCAAAGCTGCAGCTGCAGTAAAGCGCAACTACAAAAGAGTCATGAAGGACTCATTCACAAAGTTAAAATAACTTGGATTCACTAGTAGATTCAATTAAAGAGGATTTAAAATCAGCAATGCTGAGCAAGAATAACTTTTTAAGAGACACTCTTAGACTTGTGACGTCGGAAATAAAAAGATTTGAAGTTGATAATAGAAAAAATCCATCAGTTGAAGAAGTCATTGCAATCTTGAAAAAAATGGCTAAACAAAGAAAGGACTCCATTAACCAATATCGAAGTGGTGGCCGTGAAGATTTGGCAGAAATTGAAGTCAAAGAACTTGAAGTTATCGAACAATATTTACCACAATCGTTCTCTGGAGAGGAACTAAAAAAATCAATACAACAAATAATCAATGAAAATGGCTTCTCTAGCATGCGAGATATGGGGAATTTGATGAAGATTCTTAAATCTCAGCACCCTAATGCCGAAATGTCAGAGGCGAGTAGTTTTATTAAGACTTTATTTTCTTGAGCGATAGGAATTAGGCAAATCACTTTTCTCAATGTATCTATTGGTAAGTTCTTTATATCTATTAGAAAGGTCTTGATCTTTGCCATCAATAAAAACCCTTTCAACATTAGTCATAAGTTCTAGAGGGTCACCATCCCAAATAACTATATCTGCGTCGTAACCGGGTGCAATTATACCTACGTCAACTAAATTAAAGATTTCTGATGCGTTTGAAGTTACTGACATTAGAGCATCATTATAATTTAAGCCCATTGCCACAGCATTTCCTGCAGATTGAGTTGCAAGGTATGCATTATGTGGACCTGCATCCTGGCTATAGTAAAAAGACATTTTTACACCAGCATCTCGCAACTTAACAACATTTAAATATGTAGAGTTTAAAGAGTCGAATGATCTTGGGATATTCTGAAGTGGATCAAGAATTACTGGCACCTCAGCCTGAGCAATCTCTTCTGCAACAAGATGACCTTCATCCACACTCCACAAAACTAAATTAATATCCTGTCTATCTGCAAATCGTATTACATTTAAGATATCAGTGGCTTTGTTGACGGATACTACTAATGGAATTTCACCACTTAATACTTTTTCTACTGCTTGCAAGTCTCTTCGAGTAAATTGATATTCATTATTCGTACCTGAAAAAAATTGGATATTATCAACTTGGGTTAAATTATCTTGCTGTCTTACAAAATTAAAGAAGTCATCCATGAACTGCAGAGTTGCTGCACGCGAATCATTGTAAGATTCTCCATAACTGGTAAATAAACCTAGAGGTCCTTGTTTTTTTTGTTTTAATCCATCATTGATCTTTGTGTATGTAATCAATCCTGAGAAAAAGCCTGAAGCTCCAGGCATATGTACTGTTGAAGAAACACCTTTAGAGCGGTTTAATCTTACTGCTTGCGAAAAAGGGTTGTATGCTCTACTTGGATCAAATCCAGCATTGTAATAATTTGAAGTGGTATCATCAGTTTGATCAATTGAGGCAATTTCAATTAAACCTAAAGCGGAAAAAACAATAAGACCTGGAGTTACATACTTACCTTTGGCATCTATCAGCTCTGCTTCAGGAACACTTGGCAGATTATCCTCAACTAGAATTATTTCTCCTTCGTCAATGAGAATATCTTTTTGCAGGAACCCATTTTGTCCAAGAAAAACATTGGCATTTTTAATAACAACCATGTCGTCCGCATGGGGAATTAATACAAATGAGATAAATAGAAATGTACTGAAGAAATATTTCATTCACTCTCCCATAGTTCAATGCCTAAATCAAAATCAGTATGAGGCATAAAGTTATTTAATCTATCAAATGTAAGTGCACCATCAATGTAAACCTGATCTGCTTTCGAATACACGCTTAACGGATGTCCACTCCAAACTACTATATCTGCATTTTTCCCTATCTCAATTGTTCCAGTTTGTTCAAGAATACCTGCCGCGATAGCTGGATTTTTTGTAATCCAAGTAATTGCCCTTGCATCTGAAATCTCAAAACCTGCTTCTCTGCCTGCACTAAGTGCCTTCGCTGCCTCTTGGTTTAGCCTTTGAATGCCGTTTTCACTGTCAGAATGGACGATTGCACAACCTTGGCCATTTCTTGCCTGGTCAACAATAGCTATGTTTGCAATAGACATATCGTAAGCTTCATGCTTAAACCCCCACCAATCTGCCCAAAGAGCTGCACATATATTATTATCTGCAAGTAAATCTGCAATTTTATAAGCTTCAACAGCATGGTGGAATGCAGCAATTTTATAATCAAACTCTTCTGCAATATTTATCATAGTTGCCATCTCATCAGCTCTGTAGCAATGTATATGAGACAAAATTTCTCCATCTAAGACACCAACAAGGGTTTCATATCTCAAGTTTCTTCTACTGGGTGAGCTTTCCAAGGAATTTTTGAAATTTTCTGCTTCAATCCAAGCTTGTCTGTATCCAGCAACATTTCCCATCCTCGTTGAAGGACCTCTTGAACTATAGACGCGTTTTGGATTTTCACCACAAGCCATCTTTAATGAGTGTGGCGCATTAGGAAATTTCATATCAGGAACTGTGTTGGATGAAACATTCTTAAGAGTCACACCTCGTCCACCAAATAAATTAGCTGAACCAGGCAGCACGTGAAAAGTGGTAACACCTCCAGCAAGAGCAAGCTTATATTGAGGATCTTGTGACCATACACTATGTTCAGCCCATACTTCAGCAGTAACTGGATTTGTTGCCTCATTACCGTCACTACTTGTTCTTACACTGGGGGCTGGATAGACACCCATATGTGAATGAATGTCAATAATGCCAGGTGTTATATATTTTCCACTTGCGTCTATTACTTCTGCACCCTCAGCAACAAGCTCCTGACCAATAGCCTGGATAAGACCATCGGAGAAATGTATTTCAGTATTCTCTAGTTTATTTCCATTCCCATCAAAAATAATTGCATTTTTAATTATTATGTTCTCTGAGCTTAGAGGTCTGTATGTTGAGTTGTAGGTTCCATGTGTGTCATCCTCAAAATTGGCAGCTGAGCCATCAATATCCTGAAAAAATATACTTGAAGCGTGCTCAGAACACCCGTATAGAAGTATGACTATTATTAAAAGTAGATAATTTCGTATCATGAGTTTCATCCTTGAATGTATAATATTACCAAATATGTCTGGTCAAAGAATAGATAAAAGAGCAAATTCACAGCTTAGAGAAATAAATGCCATAGCAGATTTTAATATCCATGCTGAAGGCTCTGTCCTAATAAAGTTTGGAAATACACAGGTAATTTGTAATGCAAGCATTGAGAAAGCTATCCCAAGATGGATGCAAGATAAGAAGACTGGTTGGGTTACTGCAGAATATGGTATGTTGCCGAGATCAACAAATGAAAGAATGTCACGAGAAGCTCAGCGAGGAAAACAATCTGGTCGAACGCTTGAAATACAAAGATTAATAGGGCGTTCTCTTAGACAAGTAGTGGACTTAAATAAGCTTACAGGCTACACAATTACTATTGATTGTGATGTTATCCAGGCTGATGGTGGAACAAGAACTGCATCAATCACTGGTGGAACGATTGCACTAATAAAAGCGTTAAAAAAAATTAAAAGAGAGGATGCAGTAAAAAATTATGTTGCAGCTATAAGTGTTGGTATATACAAAGATGAATTAATTTTAGATTTAAATTATGAGGAAGATAGTAATGCTCAAGCAGACATAAACGTAGTAATGAATAACAAAATGGAAATTATAGAAGTTCAAGGCACAGCCGAGGAAAAAGCTTTTTCTCAAGAAGATTTTGCAAAACTCGTAGTTATGGCAGAAAGTGGTATCAAAGATTTGATCTCTCTGCAGAAAGAAATCGTTGAAAACTCATGAAGAAATTTCAAAAAGAATTCTTAAAACTTGCAATTGAATCAAATGCAATAAGGTTTGGAAGTTTTGTCTTGAAATCAGGTCGTATGAGTCCATATTTTTTCAACTCTGCAATGTTTCTTGTAAACGGCAAACTTAATACTCTGGCTGAATGTTATGTCAATAAGATCAAAAATGAAAACCTAAAATTTGATATGCTTTTTGGCCCAGCATATAAAGGCATTTTCTTAGCAACAGCAATAAGCACCAAACTAAGCCAATCAAGAACAGTACCAGTATGTTTTAATAGAAAAGAGGAAAAAGACCATGGTGAGGGTGGCTCTTATATTGGGAAAAAACCATTTGGAAAAGTATTGATAGTTGATGATGTGCTCTCTTCTGGCTTAGCAATAGGTGAATCAATAGAATTTCTTAAAAACTTTGATGTAGAAATTATAGGTGCAATAGTTGGGTTAAACCGCTTAGAGAGAGGGCAAAAAACAAGTCAAGTGGCATCGGACGAATTAAAAAACGAAGGGATTAATATTTATGCGTTGATGACCATAGACGAAATTATGCTAGATGAAGACTTAATAACGCAATCTCAAATAAAGGAAATTAAAGCTTATAGAGATCAGTACTCTGGAGAAAATGTTTAGTGGGATTGTACAAGAACTAGGGCAACTTGAATCAATATCAAAATCTGATTCAATTCTTAAACTCAATATTAAAACAACACGTAATTTTTCAAATGGTGTAAACATTGGGGACAGCATAGCTGTTGATGGAGTTTGCTTGACTGCTACAAAAGTAGATAACCAACACCTATCATTTGACGCAGTGCCAGAGACGCTTTCAAGGACAATTATGTCAACATACAAAAAGGAATCAAAAATTAACCTCGAAAAGTCACTTCAATATGGAGATGTAATTGGTGGCCATTTAAATTCTGGTCATATCCATTGTGTAGGAGTTGTTAAAGAAGTTGAAATAATTGATGCAGCAAAGGATGTCTTAATTGAAATAAGTAATGATTGGGGGAAATATATTTTTGAAAAGGGATATATTTCACTTAATGGTTGCAGCATAACTCTTGGAGAAATTAATGTAGAGCGGTTTAAAGTTCACTTAATTCCAGAGACACTTGCTTCTACCAATCTTGATCTACTGGTTCATGGAGATAGAGTGAATATAGAATTCGATCAAAACACTATCACTATTGTTGATACAACTGAAAGGATTTTAAGCAATAAGTTGTAGCAGTGCCGTTCTGAGAAAGACTCCATTTGAGACCTGATTAAGTACAAGTGAACTTGATGAGGCAGCAACCTCTTCCGTAATTTCGTGGTTAATATTTAATGGCCCAGGGTGCATCAAGCGACCAGAGAAATTTGAGGCTTTTAATACGTTGGTATTTATTTGAAACTCTTCTATGAAAGTCTTCATATTTATATTTTCAAAACCTTGGAATCTTTCCTTTTGGATTCTCAAGACAAATAAAACATCAGTTTTGAAAAACGCATCCGCTTCAATGCCATTGAACGCTGGAGCATGTTCTTTATTCAAAAGCTCTGGCGGGCCAAAAAATTTTAAATTATTGCAGTTAAAAAGTTTCAGAAGCTCTATGAAAGAGGGGATAACTCGTGAGTGCTTTGAATCACCTAAAATAGCAACCTCAAGCTGATCCATTTTTTGGAAATTTTCTTGAATGGTAAAAACATCAAGTAAAGCTTGTGTGGGATGGGCATGGTTACCATCACCCGCATTGATAAAGAACACATTATCGGGTAACAATTTCGCAATTTTTAGAGAAATTTTATCTTCAGGATGTCTTACCACAAAACCATTTACCCCCATGGCAACAAAGGTATTCAGTGTATCTTCCAGAGACTCTCCTTTTCCCATAGATGAGATCTCTTCTGAAAAATCAAGCACATTGAATCCTAATCTTTTTGCAGCTAGCTCAAATGAGAATTTTGTCCTGGTGCTTTTTTCAAAGAATAAAAGGCAAATCGTCTTTCCCTCAAAACCACCAAGTTGAATAATTTTCGATTTTTTAATTAGCTTAGTTTTAAGAAAAAGATCTTCGACAAATGTCCTATTAAGATTGCTAATACTTGTTATCTTATTCATTCATTTTTCTCACAACGTCGGTGGCATTTTTATAGGTCTTAAGTTGTTTTATTAAAAAGTTAAGATGCTCTAGATCTTTGACGATTACTCTTACGTTGATATCTGTAAAATTTTCATCAAGGTTCTTTGAAAAAACTTTATCAATATTTGAATTATTGGAAGAGATAATTTTACTTATGTCTGCCAAGACACCAGGTTCATTTTTAACTGTAATATGAAGCGAGCTTATGAACTCTGAGTCTTTCTCATTCTCCCATATGACATCTGAACATCTTCCTGGTTTATTCAAGTAAGTCTGCAAATTAAGACATTCGCTTCTGTGAATTGTAATTCCTAACTCTGTGTGTAAGGCAAAGCAAGCATCACCTTTAACAGGATGACAACATTCTGGAAATCGAAGTGCACCATATTTCTTCGTGCTTCCAATCTTAATTTGAGATGTGGTTTTAGTAATCTTTTTCTTCCTGCCCCGAAGTGCTTCGGCGAAGCTTTCTGTAACAAGATTACTCCTTTTTTTCCCAAGACCAATATCTACCAGAAGCTGATTCAGGGACCTAACACCCAATACTGTAAAAACCTGCTTTAGCTGCTCATTCGGAAACTCTTTTAACTCAATACCTGAATCTTTTAAGGAATCTTCCAATATATCCTTGCCCAATACTCTAGCATCGCTAACATTTATATTTTTTAGCTGTTTTTTAATCTCAGCTATAGCTTTTGGAGTTACGGTATAATTGAGCCACTCAGGGTTAACAGACCTAGTCTTGCTTTTGATGATTTCTACAGTTTGTCCACTTTTTAAAACGGCTGATAAAGGAGAAAGCTTTTTGTCAATTTCACAAGAGAGACAATAATTGCCTATTGATGAATGCAATGCGTAGGCAAAATCTATGGGTGTTGATCCTTGTTTAAGCGAGAATATTTTTCCGTTTGGTGCGAAGACATAAACTTCACTTCCTTTAAGCTCTGTTTTTAGGCTCTCCAAAAATTCTATTGATGAGGCACTATTTTTATTCATATCAGTAAGTTTCTGAACAAGCTGTCTTGATTTTGATTGAATTAAATCATTGCTTACATTTGTTTTATAAAGACCATGAGAGGCAATACCATAATTTGCAAATGTTTCCATTGTCTCTGATTGTATTTGGACCTCCATTGGAACTCCGTCAAATGTCATTACTGATGTATGTATTGCTTGGTAACCATTCATTTTTGGAACGGCAATATAATCTTTAAATCTCCCAGTAATTGGCGTGAATAGATTATGTATAAGCCCTAATGCTGAATAACAATCCTCAGGTGTATGCACTACCACGCGAAATGCAAAAACATCATAAATATCAGAAAAAGACTTTTTCTTTTTCATCTTTTGATAAATGCTATAAATCCTTTTCTCTCTCCCAGTGACTTTTGCATTGATGCTAGCTTTTGCAAATTTTGTTTTTAGGTTGCGCTTAACCTTTGAAATTAGAGTTTTCCTATTCAAATCGCTCTTCTTTAATGCTTGAGTGATAAAGCTGTGTCGCTTAGGATAAATTGTCTTGAAAGATACGTCTTCCAGATCAACAGCCATTTTATGCATGCCAATCTGGTGGGCTAGAGGAGCGTAAAGCTCCAATGTTTCCTTACTTTTCTTAATTTGCTTTTCCCTAGGGAGGTGCTCAATTGTATTAAGATTATGTAGTCGGTCGGCAAGCTTAATGATAATTACACGAACATCTTCTGCCGTAGCGATAGCCATCTTTTGAAAATATTCTGCCTGACTTTGGTCTTTTAATTTATCATCCAACTGCAGTAATTTAGTTACTCCATTTACCAAATTTCCAACATTTTTTCCGAACTCTTTTTTTACTCTAGCTAGTGGTATTTCACAATCTTCAACGACATCATGCAGAAGACCAGCTACGATTGTATCTGCATCCATTTTTAGTGAAGCTAGAATAAGACCAACATTTATTGGATGGACAAGATATGGTTCACCGCTTTTTCTATACTGACCCTCATGGGCATTATCTGCAAAGGTAATTGCTTTTTTAATTTTCCTGCTAGAAAGGGGGTTTAAATATAAGTTCGAGAGTTTATCTAACTCGTAGCCAAGTTCAGATGTTGCTGGCTTTTTAAAAAAACTTACTGAATCAAGCAAAAATTAACCTACTCCTCTTCTTCATTATCAAGAAAAACTTCTTCTGTGTCACTAGAGGCTAAATTTTCCTCAGTCAAAACACCTTGTTCAATTTCTCTTAATGCAATGATGGTAGGTTTGTCATCTTCAGAATCTATCAAAGGTTCTGCACTTGTATTTATCAAGTCTCTAGCTCTTTCTGCTGCTTTCAATACAAGTTCAAATCTACTTTCAACTTGTTTTAAGCAATCTTCTACAGTTATTCTAGCCATTGTTTCCTTTGAAGATGATATTTATAAGGTTTTCTGTAGCTGTGTCAAGTAAATTATTAACTATTTGGAATTTAAAATGATCTTTTTGTTTCAACTCCAGTTCTGCTCCTTTGATTCTTTTTAAAATAACTTCCTTAGAATCAAGCCCTCGTTTAGTAAGTCTTTTTGATAAATCCTCAAGAGAAGGTGGTGAGATAAAAATACTTTGTGCATCAGGGTAGTATTTAAGAATTGTTAAGGCACCTTGCCAGTCAATTTCTAGAATTACTTTGTAACCATCCTCAAGATGTTCCTCAATATTTGCTTTTGGTGTCCCATAAAAATTCCCATGAACTTCTGCGTGCTCAATATATTTTCCGTCTTTGATATTCTCTTTAAATTTGAGTTTGTCAATAAAACAATAATCTATGTTATTTAGCTCTCCTTGCCTTGGCGCTCTCGTTGTGTCTGATATTGAAAGAAAGATTTTTTTTTCTCTCATATTGGCATATTTCAAAATGTTTTTAATAAGTGAAGTCTTGCCTGCTCCTGAAGGTGCAGTAATCAAAAAAATATTCTTTTGAAATTTACTCAACATTTTGTGAATGTTCTTTAATTCTTTCTATCTGACTTTTTAGCTCAACGCACTCATTTTTAATATCTGATATTAATGCTTTTGAAGACATGGTGTTAACTTCTCTTAAAAGCTCCTGTGAGTAAAAATCTAACTTTTTACCAACTACACCTTTTGATCCCATCAAACTTTTGACATGATTGAGATGCGCTGTAAATCTTACTACTTCTTCATTAATATCAGACTTATTTAGATTGGAGAATACTTCGCTTATGTTTATTTCTTTCCCTTCAAGATTTAGTTCTTTCTTATATCTTTTAAATTTTTTTACTATTTGGTCAAAATTAGATTTTTCCATTTTTTTTATCTTTTTTATCCTAGTTTGCATCTTTGTTATGCAGCCTTGCAGATCTTTTTTTATTACTTTACCCTCTTTTACTCGAGTACTAATTAAGCTTGATAAAGACTTATTTAGAAGGGTTTTAAGATTCCTATCAGATATATAATTAGATTTTTTAAATGATTCCTTTATTTCAAAAAGACTTGTAAAAGATGAGGGTGCAAGAGTTAAACCTTTTTTTCTTAAAGTTTTCTCATTCCTTAAAACTTGTTTAATAAAACTTTCTGAAAGCACCAAAGTGTTGTCTTGATGAGAATGAAGATACAAATCGATATCAATTTTGCCCCTCAAAATTTTTGCTTGGATCATATCCCTAATCCATCCCTCTGAATTTTTTAAAAATGAGGGGGTTTTAATATTTATCTCAAGAAATCTGCTGTTTAGAGACCTTATTAGGCATCTAAATTCAAGATCATTGTATTTTGTACTTTCCTCCGCAAAACCCGTCATGCTTTTCATAATAAATCTGTAATATTTGGGTATTTAAAATAATATGCTTCATTGTAGTGTATTGATTGTATGTGTGCATTTAATGGCGTGCCTTCTTTCTGTGGATCTAAATCTGAAAATTTAATCTTATTGGGCATAACTAGGTTGAGAATTTTTTCATTTGTTTGACCAGATATAACTCTGGAAATTGCACTAGAAACATCGTATGTGTGGATAGCATTAATATATTTATTTTGTTTTATAGACTTATTATCAAGAATATCTCTAACATAATTTTTGTTCTTACTGATAAGGCCACCCAAACGTAGTAAATAAGAATTATTTAATGAAAGAATGATTTTTTCGTACTGGTGAATGATGTGTCCTTGCTCATCAATAGGTATAGGTTCTGATCGTTCATCAACTTCTACATCTGAATAACCTTTGAAGACCCTTGTAGAGGAGATAAAGACTTTAAGTGCATTTTTAAAATTTTTCTGAAAAAATTCCAACGGCTCTAGATACGCTTTTTTATATTCATCTGGTGAAGTACTTATAGTCTTTGGGAAGAATAAAACTATATCAGGCAGAAGTTTCAAGATTTGAGTATCAATGCCTTTTTTGTAATTTCCTTCATAAAGTTGAAGATTTGGTCTATTTCTATCAATAGACCTTTTGATTCCATAAAATTGATTTGTAGAATCAGATTTAACAAGTTCATCTGCAATTGATCCATACCCAACGATTAAAATTTTCATTTCTTTCTTTAAAACATAATAATAAATATATATGGCAACAGATCAAAAATTGGATGCATCATTAATTCCTATAAGTTCAATAAAAGGTGTTGGACAAAAACTTACAGAAAGCTTTATGAAAATAGGCATAAAAAGTGTTGAAGATCTGCTTTTCCATTTACCTATTGGTTATCAAGATAGAACAAAATTATCAAAAATTGCCGAATTAGTGCCTGAACAGGAGTTTGTGATTCGTGGCTCAATCGAGAAAGTAAGCCAAACTTTTGTTCCACGAAAGATGTTGCTTGTGAAAGTTAAGGATAATACCGGTCATATTTTTTTAAGATTTTTTTATTATTTCCCTGGTCTTAGAAAATTCTTTAAGGAGGGCTCACAGATACAGATCATGGGAACTTCTAGATTGGGAAGATATGGTCTTGAAACTATTCACCCGGAATATGAATTAGTATCAAATGAGTTATTTGTGCCCAGTATCCTACCAAAATACACCCTTACTAAAGGATTATCTCAACAACGTATACGAAAAACTATAAATGAGGCCATAAGACTTTTAAAAGATAAGATGATTTTTATTGATGATTTGCTTCCAAACAACAATTTTCAATCCTTGGAGAATGCACTTTCAAGAATTCATAATCCAAATTCAGAAGACAAAATAGAAGACTTTCTTATTGGTGGGGCATCAACTTTTCGAAAAAGAATTGCTTTAGAGGAAATTGTGGCAAATAAAATCAGCTATCTTTCTGTGAAGGAACAGAATAAATCGAGAGAGGCAGAGGTTTTCGAAAACAATTTTTTTGCTAAGAAAATTACAGAAAACCTGGATTTCTCTCTCACAGATGATCAGAAAAAAGCATATAGAGAAATATCTTCAGACCTAGTTCAAGGCTCACCAATGTTGCGTCTTTTACAAGGGGATGTAGGTTCAGGGAAAACAATTGTAGCAGCAATTATAGCTGCACATGTTGTAGCTAGTGATAAGCAAGTTGCAATTCTAGCTCCAACAACAATTCTTGCAAAACAACATTTTGATAGCTTCTCCAATTGGTTTAAAGATATTGCAGAAGTTGAAATGATTACCTCGAAAATTTTAGCGGCTGATAAAAAACGAAAACTCAGAAGCATTGCTTCTGGCAAAGCTAAGTTGGTTATTGGTACACACGCTATATTTCAAAAAGATACAAAATTTAAAAACCTTTCATTAGTAATTTACGATGAACAGCATAGGTTTGGAGTGGGCCAAAGATTAAAGCTTAAAGAAAAGGCTGCTAGTTTTCCTCATCAACTTTTACTCTCCGCGACACCTATTCCAAGAACTATGGCAATGACTGTGCTTTCTGGGCTTGAAATATCGACTATAAAATCCTTACCACCAAACAGAAAGCCTATAGTAACAACTTCATTAAGTAATGACAGACGCCCCGCTTTGATCCAAAGAATTAAAGAAGCCATTTCAAAAGGCTCACAAGTTTATTGGGTCTGCCCAAAAATTGAAGAAGGAGAAAGCGATCTTGTCAGTGTTGAAGATTTAGAAAATATTTTAAAGAAGGAATTTAAGAAAGATGAATATAAAATTCTTCATGGGAAAATGAAAGATAAAGAAAAGGGGGATATTTTAGAAAGATTTAAAAGTGAGCAGATCAAGATACTTTTGGCGACCACTGTTATTGAGGTCGGCATAGATGCCCCTGATGCAAATATTATGGTCATAGAAAATTCTGAGAGATTTGGTCTATCACAATTACATCAACTTCGTGGAAGAGTTGGTAGGGGTGCTAAAGAAAGTTTCTGCATTCTTATGCACAAAGATGAGATGAGTGAAATTGCAAAACAAAGACTAAGCATTATCAAAGAAACAAATGATGGTTTTGTGGTTGCTGAAGAGGATCTAAATCTGCGTGGTCCAGGAGATATACTTGGGCTGTCACAAACAGGCCTTCCTAGCTTTATGTTCTATGACCTACTAGCTGATAAGGAGTTGCAAGAAGAATCAAATAAAATTGCTAAGGAAGTAATAATGTTTCCTCAAAGTAAACAGAAAAAGATAATTGAGCGTTGGTTCCCTGCGCATTTAGAATTATCAGATGTATAAAATTCTGCTATAGCAGAGGGGCAATTACTAAGCTCACAATTGCCATGACATTTATTAGTATATTCATTGATGGACCTGAAGTGTCTTTAAAGGGGTCGCCAACAGTATCTCCTACAACAGTGGCTGAGTGAGTATCTGTACCTTTCCCACCAAAGTTGCCTTTTTCTACAAATTTTTTAGCGTTATCCCATGCACCACCAGCATTTGCCATCATTAATGCCATTAACACACAACCTAAAAGTGCACCAGCTAGCATGCCACCAAGATGAACTGGACCTAACAAGAAACCAATTAATACTGGAGATAGAATAGCAATTGCTCCAGGTAGTAACATCTTATTCAAAGCAGCCTTAGTAGCAATATCAACACATTTGGCATTATCAGGTTCGGCTTTGCCTTCTAGTAAACCTGGTATTTCCCTAAATTGTCTTCTTATTTCTTCAATCATTTCAAATGCTGCCTCTCCTACTGCAGACATCGTTATTGAGGACACTAGAAATGGTATTGTACCACCAATAAATATGCCCATCAGAACTCTGGGATCATTCAATGATAAAGATTCAATTTCTGTAGCCAGCATATAAGCAGCAATAATTGCTAATGCTGCCAACGCTGCAGCTCCTATAGCAAAACCTTTCCCAATAGCTGCGGTTGTATTTCCAAGCTCATCTAATGAATCTGTGATTTCTCTAACTTCCTTTTTCATACCACTCATTTCTGCAATACCACCAGCGTTATCTGCAACAGGACCGTAAGCATCTATAGCCATTGTTATTCCTACTGTAGCTAACATTCCTACGGCAGCAATACCTACACCATAGAGGCCTGAAAAGTAAGTTGATATGCCAATGATCGCTGCGATTACAAATAAGGGTAAAACGACTGACTGCATCCCGACACTTAAACCAGTTATCATGACTGTTGCAGGTCCAGTTTCCCCAGACTTTGCTATTCGTCCAACAGGAGAATCTTCTGTTGAGCCACCTGTATAGTACTCAGTAATAAGTCCAATAAGTATACCGCCAACTGCACCTGTTAATACTGAATAGAAAACCTGTATCTCCAATCCTGGCGAATATTTGATAAAAAAATATGCAATAACTAAGAATAGAATTGGTGAGAAGAATGTACCCCATCTTAATGCAACTGCTGGAGAACGAGAAACTTGTGTTCTTACAATTCCTATTCCAATGAGGGAACAAAATAGACCGAAAGTTGCAAGAGAGAGCGGTAAAAACATTAAGCTTTCATTTCCCATCGTTGCAGCGATTGCAATGGATGCAATCATTGCTCCACAGTATGATTCAAAAATATCTGAGCCCATGCCCGCAATATCCCCAACATTATCACCAACATTGTCAGCAATTACACCAGGATTTCTTGGATCATCCTCGGGAATTCCAGCTTCTACTTTTCCAACTAAATCCGCACCAACATCTGCACTTTTTGTGTATATACCTCCACCAACTCTAGAAAATAATGCTACCGCAGAGGCACCAACTCCAAAACCCTCCAAAGATTTAGCAATTTGATCTACATCAGTCAGTACTTGGGTAAAATAAAGAAATAATCCACCTAACCCCACTAAACCCATTGAAGCAACACACAGCCCCATAATCGATCCACCAAAAAATGAAATTGATAGTGCCTGTTCTTTTCCAGAATTTTCCGCTGCTGTTGCAGTTCTTACATTTGCTTTTGTAGCCGAATACATCCCAATAAAACCAGCTATAGCTGAAGAGAGCGCGCCGACCCCAATGGCTAAAGCTGTATACCAACCTAAAGGCGACAGACCACATGCAACAATTAGAACAATCACTACCGGTGCCAGTATTTTGTACTCAGTGAACATAAAAACTTTTGCACCAAGATGAATTTGATCACCAATTTTTACGACTGAACTTTTTCCAGCAGGGTATCTCATGATTAGCCCATAAAGAACAAAGGCAAAAAATAGGCCAATCAGTCCAGTGATCAATGGACCAAAAGATGACATACCGACCGAAAACTCTATCATATTATTTGTTAAAAATAGTCTCGTCTAATTCATTTTCAGATTTAGCTACTATACATGACACTGCAGCGTCTCCGCAAACATTAACTGAAGTTCTAATCATATCAAGAATTCTATCAACTGCTAAAATAAGACCTATGGCATCAAGCGGCAGGCCAACTGATCCAAGAATAAGAGCTAATGTGACTGTACCTGCTGAAGGTACTGCTGCAGTTCCAATGGATGTAACCATGGCAAGTAATATTATTTGTCCATATTGAGTCAAAGATAAATCAACTCCAACAGTACTTGCAATAAACATTGTTGCAAGACCCTGCATAATTGCAGTTCCGTCCATATTAATAGTCGCGCCAACAGGTACGACAAAAGAAGCAACATCTTTTTTTACACCCAAATCATCTGAAACAGTTTTAAGTGTCACTGGAATTGTTGCAGCACTTGAAGAGGTTGAGAATGCAAATAAAGCTACGTTCCTCATTTTCTGAAAGAATTTAAAAGGATTTAAATTAGCAAATACTTTAAGAATGAGTGAATATGTAAAAGTTAAGTGAAATACCAAAACAAAAACAAGAACTAGAACGTATTGTGCTAGATCCCCAAATACATTCAAACCCTTAGCCATTACGTAACTTCCAATCAAACAAAATACTCCAACCGGAGCGAAGCTCATGATTAGCAGAACAATTTTTAAGAAAACAATATTTAATCTTTCAAAATTTTTAGAAAGACCTCCAGTCATATCATCAGTAAGATTTAAAGCAATTCCAAATAAAATGCTAATGAATACGATTCCAAGCATATTATTTTCAACAAAAGCACCAAATATATTGTTCGGGAAAATTCGTAATACTGTTTCGTATAGATCTGCACTTCCCTGAGCTGGTACATATGTATCAACTTCTCCCTCATAACCAGATAAATTAAAAATCCAGCCAAAGAATAAAGCTAAAGAAACTGCTATACCCGTTGTCAAGAGGTACAAACCAACAGTTTTTGTTGCTATCGAACCTAGTTTAACCATATTAGACAAAGAAGAAATTCCTGAAACTAGTGAGAAAAAAACTAAAGGAACAACTATTAAAAGTAGGAGGTTTTTGAAAACCTGCCCACCAAGATTAAAAACGTATTTTTCTATTATTTGAAAAAAATCTGAGGGGATAGTTGTTTGAAAGTAATAGAATATTGATGCTATCAGAACCCCTGATCCCATTCCAATTAATACGTTCCTCGTTAAATTTTTTGGTGCGTCGAGTGTTTTCATATTTCTACCATGTCAAAATCTTCTTTACCTACACCACATTCTGGACATACCCAATCATCAGGGATATCTTCCCAGCGTGTGTACGGTTCAATTCCATCATCTTGATGACCTTTTTCTTCATCATAAATCCAACCACATACAATGCATTCCCATCTTCTGTATTTCATAATTTGTACTCGCTAAGGGAAGTATTATAATCATTCTTCACTGTATTATGACACCAAAAAAAATTTCAATCTGGTCTGACTATAACACTTACCCTATGAATAAATTTCATAATATGAGCTCTTGGCTTGAGGAAAAAAGCTCCTTAAGAGAAAAACTTAATGTACACCATGGTGAAGTGCATCTCGAACTCCTTTCAGAAGAAAAAATCTACATATCTGATGAGCAAGCAAATTTAGTAAATGCTCATGGCAAGTTGCGCAAAATTTTTCTTAGTTCAAATAAGAAATTAGTTTACGCTGAATCCTTTTTGAGTGATGAAATATGTAATTCCTATCCACCTTTAAGCAATCTAGGGTTGTCAGCATTAGGGGAACATATATTTAACCAAGATTTTTTTACGAGAAAACAAATGTTTGTAGCAAATTTTGAATATAAACAAGAAATATTTTTTGGAAGAAAGTGTATTTACTCTCAAGGAGATAATTTTTTACCAGTAACAGAAGTGTTCTTATTCCATGAGTAATATAAACAATTACCTTAATCTAATTCGTTTTTACAATCCTATCGGATTTTGGTTATTGCTTTGGCCTGGCATATGGGGTCTTTTTATCTCTGAAAACTTAACTATACAAAATTTTGTAATTGTTATTATTGGAGCATTTCTTACAAGATCAATTGGTTGCGCTGTAAATGATATTTTAGATCGAAATATTGATGGGAATGTAAATAGAACAGCCTCTAGACCACTTGCTACAGGGGAATTAAAACCTTTTGAGGCAATAATCTTTACATTAATACTTGCAGTGCTTGCATTAATTATGCTGAGCCTGACAAGCAATTATGCGATAAAAATTGTTATGTTTGTTGCAATACCCTTAATAGTTTTATATCCACTAGCAAAGAGGTTTTTTTTACTACCTCAACTAATCTTAGGCCTAACATTTGGCTTATCACTTCCCATTAGCTACGCTATTGCCAATGATTCAATAACAATTGAAATTCTTTTTCTCTACATGGGTTGTGCATGTTGGATTACTGCATATGACAGCTTTTATGCACTTACTGATTATAATGACGATAAACAAATTAAAGTAAATTCGTTGCCAATAACCTTTAAAAACCATACTTATAAAGTAGTTAACATCTTTTTTATATTATTTATCGTGTCTATTGTTAGTTATAGTTATGTAAACTCAAGCTCCATTATGATTCTTGGAATACTTTTTCTTTTTTTTCAAATGTTTCATCAGAATAAGCTTTCCATAAATGGCAAGCATTTGGCAGCATTTAAATCAAACAGTCATGTAGGAGCTGTGTTGGCTATAATATTTTTTATTGAGCATCAGAGTGAGTTATACAGTTAAAAATAGAATCTCAGATTTAAAACAAGAGATTCAGAAATTTCAAACATCAAATCCCTTTGCAAATTATAATTTTTTAAATGCTTTAGAGAAAACTGACTGTTTGAACGAGTCGTCTGGGTGGAAAGCTCAGTACCTGCTGGGGAAGAATGAATCTTTTATTCCCTTTTATGAAAAAAATAATAGTCAGGGTGAATTTGTTTTTGATTATGCATGGGCAAATGCTTACTACAGATATGGGATGCCATACTATCCAAAAATAGTTATGAGTGTTCCGTTCACCCCTGTAGAAGGCAAAAGGATTTTCTCACAGAATAAAAAAGATGCCATAGATTCGTTAAAGTCTCTCACTGAGCATGCAAGAAAAAAAGATTTTTCATCAATACATGCACTTTATGTTGAAGAAGACGAGAAAAATGTCTACGAGGAGATGAACTTCATTAAAAGAATAGATTGCAATTATCGTTGGACAAATAAAGGTTATGAAGACTTTGAGGATTTCCTATCCAAATTTGTCTCAAGAAAGAGAAAAAATATCAAAAAAGAAAGGGATCTTATCAAAAGGATGAATATAAAATTTAAAAAAGTAAGCAATGTTACAGATAAAATTTGGGAGGAGTTCTATTTATTTTATGCACTTACATATGCTCGAAGGGGACAAAGGCCGTATCTTACACTTGAGTTCTTTAAAGAACTAAAAAATTTAGACCCAATAGTTATTTTTGCTCACAAAGACGATTACAACATTGCGGCAGCACTTTTTTTTAAATCAAACGATACTTTGTATGGTCGTTACTGGGGTGCAAAAGAGGATATTAACTTCTTACATTTTGAAACTTGTTATTATCAGGGTATTGAGTTAGCAATTGAACAAAAATTCAAATATTTTGATCCTGGCATTCAAGGGCAACATAAGCTTAAAAGGGGTTTTGAACCAATTATTAACAGCTCTTACCACTGGATTAAAAACTCTGAATTTAGAACTGCCATTAAAAAATTTTGTATTGAAGAATCACAACATATTGAGTTGTATTTTAAGCAAGCTCTGAAGTCCCTTCCGTTTTCAAATGTCTGAATATATAAAAACTAATAACCACATTAGTACATGCACTGCGAACTATGAGAGACTAAAAAAAATATTAAATAATTTTCATATTGATGATAGAAAACTTAGATGTACCACCAAAAAAAATATTTATGATGTCGAGTTCTCAACAAAAAAATATTCTCAGCATACATGGCGATGTGATTTAGATTTTTCAAATCTTGAAACGTCGATTTTACATACCTTGCGCTTTGAAATAGGCATATATCATGACGCTGAACTTTGTGAAGTTATCACAATGAACGGTTATAGTCCAAGCAAATTTCCTTTTGAAAAAGAGAAAATTCCAAAATCTATAGATGAAAAATCTCAACAAAATAGATTCCTTGCTGAAATGCTTGGTATGATCCTTTCTGGAAATTTTTATGAAAAATAAACAATTAATTCTCTATATCCATGGATGGAATTCTTTTGCCGGTGCACGTAAAGCTTTATTACTACAAGATAAGCTAAAGAATAATTCTGATTTTGAAGTTGCATCAATAACGTTAGATAATCATCCAAGAAATGCTATTAAACAGCTTGAAAAAATTATTAAGAAAGAGATAAAAATAAGGAAAGTAAATCTCGTCGGCAGTTCTCTTGGCGGATATTATGCTACTTTTTTATCTGAAAAATATGGTCTTAAGTCAGCAATGATTAACCCTGCTGTTTCAGCTTATAAAATATTCAAAAATGATATGGGTATAAACATAAATCCGAATACCCAAGAAGAATATATTATCGATGAGGATTGGGTATTGGCGCTAGAAGAAATATTTGTTGAAAATTTAACTAAAAAAAATAATTTTTTAGTACTCCTACAAACTGGGGATGCCACCTTAAACTACAAATTTTCAGAACTTTATTATGAGGGTTGTAATTTAAGTATTGACGATGGTGGGAGTCATAGCTTTGATAATTTAGAAAGTAAATTACCTGCTATGCTCTTACACTTCAGTAATTAATGCTTTTTTCTTGCCAAAAGGTTATAAAAAAGTAAGAATGAATTAGCAATTTGTTTGTGCACCATACTCCATGGTAAAAAAGGAGCCTTTTAAGGTAACAAGTTAAAATCGTTCATCCCTAGTGGGACGGAAGTAAGTGAAGACTGAAGGAACGCGGCGTTAAACCCGATCGAGTTTAACTTCAATACTCCTGCAACCAAACTGCAAATTTAACTATAGGAGATAATATGAGTGATATAAAAACTTATGAGTATATTTGGCTTGATGGTTATCAACCTGAGCCTTCAATGAGAAGTAAAATTAAGGCGACAGATGAGGACTCACCACCTGATTGGTCCTTTGATGGTTCCTCAACACAACAAGCAGAAGGAAATAGTTCCGATTGTTTACTGCTGCCTGTTCAAACTTATGATAATCCAACCTTTTCTGATCATTTGGTAATGTGTCAGGTCCATGCTGCCGATCATACTGTGCATCCATCAAATACTAGAGCAGCTGCAGCAGCACTGCTTTCAGATGAATGGTGGTTTGGTTTTGAGCAAGAATATTTTCTTACCGGCAAGGATGGTTCGCCTTTAGGTTGGGAAGATGGTCAACCTCGGCCACAAGGTGATTACTATTGCGGAGTTGGTGCAGATAATGTTCAAGGACGAGAAATTTCTGAGGCCCATCTGGAGGCTTGCTTAGATGCAGGCTTGACACTAACCGGAACAAACGCTGAAGTAGCATTGGGCCAATGGGAATATCAATGTTTTGGAAAAGGCATTAAAGCTGCTGATGACTTGTGGGTAAGCAGATATTTACTTTATAAAGTTGCTGAAGATTTTGGAGTTGGTGTGAATATTCATCCTAAACCAAAATCTGGAGACTGGAATGGTTCAGGCATGCACACAAATTTTTCTAATGAAGAAATGAGATCAAACGGTTCTGAGCAGCTCTTTTCATCTTTATGTGAGAAACTTGGTGCTGTTCATGCTGAAGGAATAGCATCATATGGCTCTGATAATGATCAAAGACTTACCGGTCTACATGAAACTCAAAAAATAACAGAGTTTTCATATGGGGTAAGTGATAGAGGAGCGAGTATCCGTATCCCTGTTTATACTGTGGAGCACGATTGGAATGGCTACCTTGAAGATAGAAGGCCAGCCTCTAACGCAGACCCATATAAAATTCTTGCACACATTGTAGGAACTTTATCTAAGTAATTTTTAAGCCTTCTACTTTACTAGTGGAAGGCTTTCTTCTGCCCAAGAAATTAAGCCGTTTCTTAATAAGAGCACTTCCCCAACTCCAAGTTTTTTAAGTTCAACACCTGCACCACCTGCATCAAGACCATTTTCACTTATAACTATTACGGATTTGCCTTGATTTAAAAGATGTTCTTGCTTAGAAAAGTTTTCTTTTTGAATATTTATAGATCCGTGAATATGACCAGACTCAAATGCATCCCTTGGTCTTATATCAAGGATAATAGCACCTCCTGAATTATTTAGAGATACTGCTTCGCTAGGTGAAATCTTTCTCCCACCTTTATTGCTCTCATAAAACCACCAAGAAATTAATGTAACTAGCAGTGGTAAAGTCAAATACCACCTTGAGGCTAAGAAATCAAACAGATCCATTTATATTTATTTTAAATAATTACAATATACTATTTAACTATAAAAGAATGAATCGCAATTTTCTTGTTCTAATAAGACATGGTCAAAGTGAGTGGAATAAACTTAACCTTTTTACAGGCTGGAAAGATCCTGGTCTGACTAATAAAGGTATTAAGGAATCAGAGGAGGCAGCAAATAGACTAAATGATTTTGGCATTACTTTTGATGTTATGTTTACCTCTAAACTTATTAGAGCAAAAGATACAGGGATTAAAATCTTAAAATTACTTAGTCAAGAAAATATACCTGTTGTTGAAGATGAGGCATTAAATGAACGCAAGTATGGTGATCTTACTGGACTCAATAAAGATGAAGTAAGGCAAAAATTTGGCGAAAAACAGGTGCAAATTTGGAGAAGATCATATAATACGGCTCCACCTGGAGGTGAAAGCCTTTATGATACATATCAAAGGGTAATCCCTTACTTTAAGAAAAATATAGTCCCTGAAATAAATGCTCGAAAAAATGTACTTATATCTGCGCATGGAAATTCTCTGAGGGCATTAAGGAAATATTTAGAAAACTTCTCAGAAGATGAAATAGTAAATATAGAAATAGGTACTGGAGAACCAATATTTTATACCACTACAAATGGAGATATCAAAAAATATGATTGGGTCTGAAGTCACCTCATGGTACAAAAAAAATGGACGTAAAGACTTACCCTGGAGAAAAGAGACAACACCTTATCGAGTCTGGATATCAGAAATGATGCTTCAACAAACACAAGTAAATACTGCAAAGGATTATTTCTTAAATTTTATTGAACAATATCCTGATTTAGAAAGCATTAAAAATGCTTCTGAAGAAGAAATTCTAATCCTATGGAAAGGTCTTGGCTACTACCGTAGACCAAAATTTATCTACCAAGCAAAAGAGAAGATTTTCAAAGACTACAACGGTCTATTTCCAGATGAGTTTGAAGATATAATAAGCTTGCCAGGTATTGGAAAATCTACTGCTGGAGCAATCCTATCTATTGCTTATGGAAAACCTTTCCCTATTCTTGATGCGAATGTAAAACGAGTTGTGGGTAGACTTTATAATCAGGAATCTTACCAAGAAAAAAAATTCTGGGAATTATCGAAGAAGATTCTGGATAAATCTAATCCATTTTTTTTTCAACAGGGGATAATGGATATAGGGGCGACTATTTGCCATATTCACAACCCTCAATGTGATGAATGTCCATTAGAAAGATGGTGTCTATCTAAAAAAAATGGAAGCTTCTATACATATAAGAAAAAAAAGACTCCTAAAAAGAAGGTTTTTTTAAATTATGAGATATATAAAAGGGATGGGTGTATTTATATGATTAAAAATATGGATCTTGGTTTTTGGAATGAGCTTTGGATGCCACCATATAAGATTGTAAAAAATAACAATCGAGAAATTAAACACGGTCTCTCCCATAGGGAATTACACTTAGAATTCTTAGTGACAAGTGGTACACCTAAAGGTGGCAAATGGATCAATAAGAATGAATTTAATAACCTACCGACGCCAAAACCTATCTCTGATAAATTAGAACAATATGCCAAAAGTTTTTTGTAAGAAATATAAGCAGAACCTTGATGGAATGGTGTTTCCGCCAATGCCTGGTCAATTGGGTAAAGTGCTTATGGAGAATTATTCCCAAAAAGCTTGGGAAGATTGGTTAAATATGCAAACCATGCTCATTAATGAAAATAGGTTAGATCTTTCTAATAAGGAGAGTAGAAAGTGGCTTAACCAACAAATGCATCTTTTTTTTGAGAATAAAGGCTACCAAAAACCAAAAGGCTTCATTCCTGAATAATTTATTATTCACTTTTTTCTTTTCGGATATTGCTTGATGAACTTGAATCACTAAATTGTGTTTTATTTAGTCCTTGAAATCTTGTAATAATATGTTTTGGAATCGAAATGTCTTCAAGAGTATAAAATTTGCCTTGATATTCTCTTCCAAAGACTAGAAAGTTATTATCATTCTCATTGAATATTTCGAACTCTCTATGCATTTCATTTTTACTGGCATAAAATCTCTCATCAAACATTCGAAGCAAGGTATCAGCACCAATGACAAAAGTACATCCTTTAAAAATTTCTGCTTTTTCAGGAAATTTCCCAGCCTTGGTTAACACCCAACAATCAGACTGCTCGAATTGATCTAATGTATCTTTAACATGTTTATAGCTCATTGGTGGTTTATCGACGTTTTGGATGCACACTTCGAAATACACCTTACTTCCAGTCATATCCTTGGCAATCTTTTCCATTTTTCTGTGGCCTGAATGAACTGGATTAAAAGCACCTGGAAAAACAACCTTTGGCTTCTGCTTAGAAGATGAAACAAAATTAATCCTTTCATCTACTAAATCTATCCAAGGATCGTCTGCATAGATTGTTTCTGCAGAAACCTCTTCAGTTAATGGCTGAGGATCATAATGACCACCTGATATTTTTGATAATTCCGATACAATAAATGAAGATAGTAAATCTTCTTCCTCACTTCTAGTACGTAACCCTTTTTTTAAATTTACAGATAAGAATCTACTAAATTTTCTTGTGTGCAATGCAATATGAAACCTATGATTGCCTCTCTTCTTTTTCTTTGTTGATAGTGATGCAGTAATTCCGACACCAAAGAGATCATCATGATTTATTTTTGGAGCTATTTTCTTTGCTGCGCTATATGCTTTTGCAGCAATACGAAGTGACGTGTCTTGAGAGCAATAAAAATCTGGCTTTCTGAGTAAATAGTAGTCAATTGATTCTCTTGCATATGGGATGTGTGCCTCTAAAACAGAATTACTTGCCCCAGGAACCTTAAGTAGTGCTGAGATTGCTTCACTGCCGCCGCCACTGGAAACAATCACAAATTTTATTTGTGATTTATGAATTGCTGATATGACTTCGTCTCTTTGTTTTATATAACTCATTTTTCTCGTGCCACAATAATATATTAAAATTACCTAATGAAAAAAATATATTTAATTATCCCTTTGCTATTATTTGGATGTAACGTTTCAAACATTGATTATCCAGTAACAAAAAAACAGGCACTTTCTTATGAGGCTCATGGTGAAACTATTGAAGATCCATATTTGTATATGGAGCAATGTCAAGATAAGGAAGTCATCGAATGGTCTGACCAACAGAATGCTTTTACAAATAAATATTTAATGAATTCAAAATTTGGTGAGATATTTAAAGAAATATCGGAGGCGTATTCTTCTGAGTACTTCTCAATGAGTTATTTTGATGAAGAAAGCAATTATTTCTACTACAATTCTGGAAGTAATCAACATAATCAATATATTAGAAAGTCAGATAATGAAGTCATTCTTAATCCTGATTCTTGGTCTGACGACCAGACGCTTAATCTTGCAAATGTTTCTTTGAGTCCCGATGAGAGATTCCTTGCATATAGCATTTCCGATGGAGGAGTTGATTGGCGAACAATTATTATTACAGATCTTCAAACTAAAAAGGATTTAACTACTCAGGTTGATGAGGTGAAGTTCTCTTCAATAACATGGGACCAAGACTCAAAAGGTTTTTATTTTAACAAGTATCCCAAGCCTGCTGAACAAAACAGGCTTTGTGAGCAAAGTCTCAATGCTGCGATTTATTACTTTGATCTTGAAACAGAAGAAGAAACACTATTCTATGGTGAGATTAATCCAGAGGAGAATTATAGTCTTAGTTTTGTTGGGGAAAATAATATCCCTTTGATAAGAGTAATAAACGGATCCGAAGAAGAGAACCATTATGTTATTAGAATTAATAATTCGTGGGAGCTTGCAACCCCAAAAAATGTTGCTAGCTTTGACTATCAGAGTGATGACGAGGAAGGCTTATTTTTTATAACTACTTATCAAGCGCCTAATTCTAGGCTTGTAAAAATCCTTTTCAGTGGAGAAATTGTCGAAATTGTTGCTGAGACAGAATATGCTTTAAAAAGTGTTAGCATTCTTGAAGATTTCATAGTTACAAACTCAGTTAACAAAGATATGAATTCTCTTATTAAATTTTACTCTCTTGATGGGGAGGAGCTTTCTTACAGTATCCCTCCAGAAATATCGGGCACTTTAAGCTCATTTAGTATGTACAAAGACAAACTTCGATTTTCTGCATCAGATTTTATTCAGCCCCAAAGATATATTGACCTCGATTTGGAGACTAAAGAGTTCTTGATATTTTGGGAAGATAAGGTTTCTAATTTTGATCCTGGTTCTTATACAAAAACTTTTACCTATTATGGAAGCAAAGACGGAACAAAAGTACCATTAACTTATTTTCATAGAAAAGATTTAGAGATTAATAATAATACACCTGTTTTTCTTTATGGTTATGGTGGCTACAACATATCTATTAGGCCTTCTTTTAGTAGAAAGTATGTTGGCTGGCTTGAACTTGGAGGTGTTGTTGCAATTGCTAATATCAGAGGTGGAGGGGAGCTTGGAAAAAGTTGGCATAATGCTGGACGGTTAATGAAGAAACAAAATGTATTTGATGATTTTCTATATGCCTCGAAGTACCTAGAATCAAAAGGAATTGGAAACCGTAAGTCAACAGCCATAAGTGGGAGATCAAATGGTGGCCTCCTTGTCGGAACAACATTAGTTCAGAATCCAAACTATTTTGGAGCCACATTGCCAGCAGTTGGCGTGCTTGATATGTTGAGATTTACTGAATTTACTGAAGGTTGGGGTTGGCGAGGTGATTATGGCAGTCCCTTACTTAACGATTTAGACTTTGACTTTAATATTGGTATATCTCCTTATCACCAACTTAAAAAGGGTGAATGTTATTCGCCAACTTTGGTAACCACTGCTCGAAGAGACGATAGAGTCGTACCTTCACACTCCTATAAATTTGTCGCTCGAGCACAAGAGTATCAAGGCTGTGACAATCCTGTAATGCTATTAGATACATTGCGTGCGGGGCATGGTTCAGGAGGCGGAGCGGCTATGCCAAAATGGAAAAGAATAGAGCTTTATTCATCAGAGCATGCCTTTGCTTTGATGCATATAAGCAGTTAATATATTCCATCTTGTGCCCAGATAGCTCAGTTGGTAGAGCAAAGGACTGAAAATCCTTGTGTCGGTAGTTCGATTCTACCTCTGGGCACCATTTAAGTGTTATGAAAACATTAAAAATCCACCTAGCAACATATGCCTCAAAGATCATGGTTTTTTTCATGAATATGTATATGAAACATAAAGCAAAAAAGGGTTAAGGTGTTGTATGAATTACCATAACTCCCGCTTTTTATTAAATAAAAGGCCCAAAGGTATGCCTGAAGATGAATGTTGGGCACTCGATACCGAAACAATTACGGATTTAAATCATAATGAGATTCTAATTCAATCAGAATACCTCTCGATAGATCCTTATATGAGAGGAAAGATGAACGATAGCTTGTCTTATACACCTCCACTAAAGATAGGTGAAGTTATGGTTGGTGAAAGTGTGGGCAGAGTTATTGAATCAAAATCTAAGAATTATGCAGTTGGAGACTTAGTGACAGTGCATCAGGGGTGGCAAACTTATATAAGAACAAAAGATTCAGATCCTTCTATTCTTAAAGTACCTGAAAGTAAATTTAATAGCAGTATATTTCTCGGAACATTAGGTATGCCTGGCAGGACAGCATATTTTGGATTAAATTACGTGGGCAAACCTCAACCTGGAGAAACCCTAGTTGTATCTGCAGCATCTGGAGCAGTTGGTGGTGTAGTTGGACAACTTGGAAAACAAATGGGCTGTAAGGTTATTGGAATTGCAGGAGGACCAGAAAAATCAAAATTCGTTTCGGAAGAATTAAAATTTGACCAGTGTATTGATTATAAGAACGAAAATGTTGTTGAAAAACTTTCAGAATTCTGTCCAGATGGTATTGATGTCTACTTTGAGAATGTTGGTGGTGAAATTACAAAAATGATTTCGAAATTTTTAAACAAAGGTGCTAGGGTTCCAATATGTGGCTTTATTTCAAAATATAATTCAGCGAACATCGCTGGCGAAGAAACTCCTTTTCATGTTCTATCGACTTTGAACCCAAAACCTAGGCACAGATTTTTTGTAGTTACCGAATGGTTGAATAAATTTGAGGAAACAACATACATTCTTCATGATCATATGAATCGAGGGGAAATCAAGACCAGAGAGAGCATAACTCAGGGATTTGAAAATGCACCACAAGCCCTGAGGGATGTATTAAGTGGGAGAAATTTTGGTAAGCAGCTTATTAAAATTAAATAGCTTTTTTGAAATCTCTATAACCTCTATAATCTATCTTGTATTCGCTTAGTAGTGCAGCTAGAGGCCCAAAATTAAGATCGGGCAGTTTTCCATCTGCCATTTTTTTAATTTGAGTATAAAACCAATATTGTGAGCTTAAAAAGTTTGCAGCCCTAACTAGATTAAATGGGCTGTTTGGTGAAAGCCATCCATTTCCAAGCCGAAGTCTTTCCTCATAAGAAGGTAGTTTTTCAATTTGACCATCAAGAAGATCTTGCACGCAGTATGGATGTGAACAGAGTGGTCTTGCAACACCAATAACTTCACAAAAGCCCTCTTTAAGTGCAGAATTCATTGCTTTTTTTGTTCTAAATCCTCCAGTTACCATCAAAGGAATGTTCATAACTTCTCTTATGTCTTTAGCATATTCAAGAAAATAAGCTTCTCTTGCAATTGTGCTTTCTCGTCTTATTTCTTTTGGCTTTGAATTTATTCCTAAATCTTCGCCTGCATCCAAAAAGCTTACGTGTTCATATGTGCCACCCGATATTTCCAGAAGATCAATCTTTTCGCTGCTCAAGATTTTTGCAACTTCTATGGAATCTTCAGCAGAAAATCCACCCTTTTGAAAATCTGAGGAATTTATCTTTACGGAGATAGGAAAATCAGTACCGAGTCGTTTTCTACATCCTCGAATTATTTCAACTAATGCTCTGGATCTATTTTTTATCACCCCACCCCAAGCATCAGTCCTTTTATTTACATCAGGTGATAGAAATTCTGACATAAGATATCCATGAGCAGAGTGAATTTGTATCCCTGAAAATCCTGAGTCTTGGGCAACCGTTGCAGCAAATATAAAACGATTTATAACATCAATTATTTGCTCTTCGGTCATTGCAACTGGTGCTCCAAATTTTCTTCCTGGAGCCTTAATGTCGAGTGGAACTGATGATGGAGCCAAAGGAGCTGCATTCATCTCACCTGGTGTTTGACGACCTGCATGACTTAGCTGCATCCATAATTTTGATCCATGGCTTTCTGAAATTTCAGCCCACTGTTTTAGTTTTTTAAGTTGCTCTTTATATGTTGATTTTTCTATACAAACATTTGAGGGCCCCTCCATATGCATGCGATCAATTTGAACATTACCAGTAAGAAGAATGCCAGCACCACTCTTACTCCAAAAATCGTATAAATTTAAATGACGTTTGTTAACAAAATTATCCTGGCCAGCAATTCGCTCTGTCATAGCTGATTTACAAAAGCGATTTTTTATCAGTTGCCCACAAGGAAGCTTAATACTCTCTCCAACCATGACCTTTATTTAACTATAAAGTTTCCTCACTAAGAAATTCCCAAAATTAAAAAATATCCCATTGATAAAAGTACCAGCTCTATTATTAAGTATCCTACAATAATAATATCTGGCAAACCGTCAAGGATAATGCTGGCAATCCTTCCAAAAGCTATTCCAGACATAAACAAGATAAGACTTAATATCGCTGAAAAATATAGTTCAATATGAAATGCACTAAGAAACCAAAATACCGCAAATGCCATGTATAAACCGGTAACAGCACGAAATATATTAGCCATATTTTTATTTGTTAGTGAAATACCGTACAGAAATGGAAGGCTTTTTGAGGGAAAAACACCATAACCCAAAGCAGCTGAAAAAACTCCAACCGAAACAAATATAAGAAAAATTGATTCTAGAGCCATTGTAAAATTATATTATTTTGTGAGGATTTTTTTTGAGAATTTAATTAAATCTTTCTCAGAGCTCTGTTTTAAGATATCGCGAGAAACCGGTACATCTAATCCCTTTTGAATCTTTGGCATTTTTTTTATTTTTTCAAGCCAAGCCTGTAAATGATCAAGACCATTCACTTCAATACCTGACCATTTATATGTGCGAATCCAGCACCAGTTAGCAATATCTGCAATAGAAAAATCATCTGCAAGCCAGTCCTGATTTTTAAGTCTATTATTAACAACCTCAAATAATCTTCGACATTCTTTATGATACCTTTTAATGACTGAGTCAATTTTTTCTGGGAAGTATCGAAAAAAAACATTTGATTGACCCATCATAGGACCAATATGTCCCATTTGAAACATGAGCCATTCAATAACTTTATATCTTTCCGGGCCATCTGGAGGTATTAACTTACCAGACATGTCAGCAAGATAGATTAATATGGCACCTGATTCTGCAAGTGAAAGTTTTTCTTCCCTATGATAGATGGCTGGAATTTTTCCATTTGGGCTATGTTTAAGAAAGGATTTTTTAAACTGTTCGCCTTCTAATAGATTTACCAAATGTGCTTGATATGGAATATTGAGATACTCAAGGGTGCAGGAAACTTTATAGCCATTTGGTGTTGGTGATGTAAATAAATCAATCATTTGAACTAAAAATATAGTTTATTATTAAAAGATGAAATTTTTTAATTTCCTACTAATTGCAATGGTTATTTTTAGCATTAAAGCTGATACGAAGCCAAATATTGTTCTCATCCTGATAGATGATCTTGGGTTAACTGATTTAGGTGCTTATGGTAGTGAAATAGATACACCAAATATTGATGCTCTAGCAAAAAATGGATTAATATTTACAAACTATCATGCCACTTCAGAGTGTGCGCCCTCACGTGCAATGCTTCTCACTGGTATGGATAATCATAATACTGGCTTGCCAATGATTCCAGAAGTTATGCCCCGTGGCCTCAGGAGCACACCAGGTTATGAAGGTTACCTAGTACCAGAGGCAAAAACTATTGCCGAAATCCTACAGGCCAATAACTATAACACCTACATGACTGGGAAATGGCATTTAGGTTTTGGTGGTGAGGAAACAGCGGCCCTGCCTTTCAATCGTGGCTTCAAAAAAACATTTATTTTAGATGCCACAGGAGGTGATAATTATTCAAATCACTCCTATCTTCCATACTATAATGAGGCGCCTTGGTTTGAAAATGGAAAGCCCACAAAATTACCTGATAATTTTTATTCCTCGAAATTTATTGTTGATCAGATGATTTCATACATCACAAATGAAACAGAAAACGACAAGCCTTTTTTTTCTTATCTTTCTTTTCAGGCTCAACATATTCCGTTGCAAGCACCTAAAAAATTTACTAATAAATACTTAAATTTATATAAAGATGGGTGGGAGAAGTTAAGAGAAAAACGTTTAAAAGGAGCAATTGAAAAAGGAGTATTTCCTGCTGATAAGCCGACTGTTTCTTCGTTCGATATTTTTGATAGCTGGGATGCAACAAGCTCTATGGACAAAGAAATATTTATTAAAAGTGCAGCTGTATTTGCAGGTATGCTTAATGCGCTTGATTTTCATTTGGGAAGATTTGTTGAGTTCCTTAAAAGAGAAGGCTTATATGAAGACACAATATTTATCGTTACTTCAGATAATGGCCCTGAGGGCAACGACCCAAGCGACCACGTTGAATGGCGTACTTGGATTGAGACAACATCTTATAACAGAGACTATGAAACTTTAGGAGAGGAAAATAGCTATGTTTTTATAGGGACAGAGTTTGCACAGGCAATGGCTGCACCGAGTCATCTATTCAAATTTCACATGCACGAAGGTGGATTGAAGGTTCCTTTAATAATTTCAGGACCAAATATAAAGCAGGGAAGATACGATAAATTTACATTTATAACAGATATTGCTCCAACTATAAGCGACATCATTGGAGTTCAAAGAGACAGCCAGATGATAGGCAAATCACTAATTAAGGTTCTTACCGGAGATCAATCTAGAGTTTATAAAAAGGATGAATATATTGGGCTCGAAGTTACTGGAAATTCAGCTCTTTTCAAAGGTGATTACAAGATTGTTCGTAATAGGCCACCCATTGGTGATAATAAATGGTATCTTTTTAATCTTAGTGACGATCCAGGCGAAACCAATGACTTATCAATAAGCAATCCTGAGATTCTAGATGAGCTCATAAGTGACTACAATGATTACGTAAAGAAGAATGGTGTTGTGGAACTACCAAAGAGTTACTCTTGGGTTACTGAAATGACAATAAATACTGCTAAAAGAAGGTTTAATGAATTAATCATACCTTTAATTGCAGTCATTGGATTAGTATCCTTGGTTATGTTTTATTTGCTGCGAAGAAAAAAATGAAATTAAAAATTTTTATCAGTGTTCTTTTGATAATAATTACTTCTATAGCTTTTTTTTGGAAAGAATTATTCTTTTTGTATATTATAAATTTTGTTTTTGATCGCAATGAGGTGTCTATAAACAGAGAAATTTCTTGGAAACAAGGGCCTGAAGTAAGAATTGATAATCGTCCAAATATAATAGTCATTGTTGCTGACGACTTGGGTATAAACGATTTGACAGGATATGATGATCTTACTCCTGGAGGCACTGTCTCAACACCAAATATCGATTTTATTGCTAAGAATGGCATAAAATTTAAAAATGCCTATGCAGGAAGTGCTAGCTGTGCCCCCTCAAGAGGCATGATCGTTACCGGTCGGTATGCAACGTCTACTGGCTATGAATTTACTCCTATGCCAGATGGTATGGCAAGAGCACTGCATCTTTTAGGAAGAGGTACCACAACATTATTCGATGAGAATATTAAAAATAATCCTCCTTACGACTTACAAGGACTTCCCACAAATGAGTTAACCTTTGCCGACTCGCTTAAGAAAGCTAACTACTATACTGCCCATATTGGAAAGTGGCATTTAGGAAGGGGCCCAGACTTTCATCCATTGGCGCGTGGATTTGATGAAAGCCTACTTATGGCTAGTGGTTTATTTATGCCAGAAGATAGTCCGGATGTTGTAAATGCAAAAATTACGTCTGATCCAATCGATAAATTTTTATGGGCAACAATGGATGCTGCGGTTTCCTTCAATGAAACCTCAAGAGACGATAATTGGTTTGAACCGAGAGGATATTTGACTGATTATTTTACTAATGAAGCAATAAAAGTAATTGAAGCCAATAAGAACAGGCCGTTTTTTCTTTACTTAGCACACTGGGGAGTGCATACACCCTTGCAAGCTACAAGAGAAGATTACAATGCACTTCCAGAAATCAAAGATCACAAGTTACGAGTATATGCAGCTATGATAAGAGCTTTGGATAGAAGTGTTGGCAAAATAATCGAAACACTAAAAGATAATGGACTAGATAAAAATACTTGGATTGTGTTTACCAGTGACAACGGAGGTGCAGGATATATAGATCTACGTTATATCAACTCTCCATATCGTGGCTGGAAACTTACACTATTTGAAGGTGGAATAAAGGTCCCTTTAATTTTCTGGAAAAACGGAATTCAATCAAAAGAAATTAATGAGCGTGCCGCCCATATTGATTTATTACCAACCATTCAAGGCCTTATAAATCAACGCCTTAGTTCCAATACTGATGGGTTAGACCTATTTGCAGATAATCTAGACATAGCAAAAAGACCCCTTTTTTGGAAAACTGGGCATAATCAAGTAGTAATTAAAGATGATTGGAAACTTCAAACATCAAAATTTCCAGAAAAAACCTGGTTGTATAATCTTAAGACCGATCCAATCGAAAAAATTGAATTATCTACAATCCATCCTGAAAAAGTGAGTGAGCTACAAGACTTATTACAACTTCATGTAGCGAACGCCAAAAGCTCAATATATCAACCACCTTTACTAGCTTCTACTGCAATTGATCTTACACAAGAAGAGGGAATGGAGGCACTTGAAAATAACAAACCTCACGAGCGAGTCAATATTGCCAATTGAGATTACGAATTCGAATGAGACATCATATTCTCAGAAAAATTTACCAACATTTTTTTTGTCACGTATGACTTAAAATTTAAAATGATAATATATTTGTATGAAGGTTGATTTTTATTTCTCCTATAGAAGTCCTTACTCTTACTTTATACTTCCACGTTTAAAAAAACTGGAGGAAGAATATAAGGTTCAAGTTAACTTTAAGTTAGTTTACCCACTTGCTATAAGAGAGCCTCACTTTTTCAAAAACAAGAATATGTTGACTTATTTTTTTTGGCGTCTACTGGATTACCGAAAAGTGGCAAAAAAATTAGATATGAAATTCTATAAGCCTAGACCAGATCCTATTAATCAAAATCTTTTAACAGGCAAAATATCGTCAGACCAACCCTACATTTTTTACGTATGCCATTTAGGTCAAGCTGCACACTACCATGGTGAAGGATTAAATTTTGCTCTTGCTTTGTCAAATAACATATTCGGTAATAAAAATGGGTGGTATGAAAGAGCCCTGCTTGACGAAATCTGCAGTTCAGTAGGGTTGGGTATAGAAATACTTGAAAATGAAATGGCTGAGAAAGAAGAAAAAATAATTGCTGATATTGAACTCAATCAAAAACAACAACTAGCTGCAGGTCATCATGGTGTACCATTGTTAGTTCACAATGGTAAGTTTTTCTTTGGTCAAGACCGATTTGACGACTTCTTAAGCTTTATGCTTGAAAGTGGAATGCAAAAAAAGTGAATAAAATTATTTTCAGGAAGGGGGTTAAGCACCTCCTAAAGACTGAACCTAGTTTTAGAAAAATCATTCCTAATCAAGAAATAAATTTTTTTCTTCGCCCTGAAGGTTTTGCAGGAATCATGTTTTTAGTCATTGAACAACAGGTTTCAGTACAAGCTGCACAGGCAATAAAAAATAAAACTAGTGCATTAATGGACAACCTTACTGCCAAAAGTTTTTTAGAAATTGATACTAATAAACTGAGAACTGCTGGACTAAGTAGGCCAAAAATATCTTATCTTCAAGGGATTGCTAATGAAGAAATTAATGGCAATCTCAATTACTCTTTCATCCCGACTATGACAGATGAAGAAGCAAGAGATTTTTTGTGCAAATTTAAAGGTATCGGAAAGTGGACAGCAGATTGCTACCTTATGGCCTCTTTATCTCGACCTGATATTTGGCCTGAGAACGATATTGGTTTGCAAGAAGGTGTAAAAAAACTAAAAAACCTGAATGAGCGCCCAAGCGTTGAGGATATGACGACTATTGCAAGTAACTGGCGTCCATTCAGGTCAGTTGCGGCAAATTTAATTTGGGCCGACTACGACTAATATCTATATTAGAAAGAAAATTTAAGAATTAGTTCAATTTTTTCACAACTGAACTGAAAATTTGTAAACATTTATCTAGTCCTTCTAGATTCGGGAATGTTGGTGCGATCCTAATATTATTTTTTTTTGGGTCTTGCATATATGGGAAACATGAACCTAAAGGCAGCAATTTTAGACCAAGGTTAGCACATTCAGAAATAATTTCTTCAGCATTTGGTTTCCTTGATTCAAAAGATATGAAATACCCACCGGTAGGAGGAATGTAGTCACAAAGTCCCATTTCATGCAATTCAGTCAAATATTTCTCGGTGAGATTAAACTTTGGCAGAATTAATTCTCTTAATGCCTGCATCTGCGCATCAAGACTTACCTTTTTAAAGTAGTTAACATGAAGAGCTTGATTAATCTTATTTGGACCTGGAGTAATTGAGTTTCTGTAATCAATAAACTTTTCTATATTGCGCTCACTGCTTGAGAAGAATGCTAAGCCTGCACCTGCAAGAGTAATTTTCGAAGTTGACCCAACTATAAATAAATTATTTTCAAGATTAAGGTTTTTTGCTACGGACATAATAGGTTGTTGCTCAGGAGTGATCTTTAAATCATGGCAGGCATAGGCGTTATCCCAAAGAATCATAAAATTATTTTTCTTTTTGGCAAACATCTCAAACATGCTTGATATATTTAAGTCTGAATAGGTATGGCCTGTAGGGTTTGAGTGCCGTGGAACACAAACTATCCCCGAGACTGCATCATCTTCAAGTAGGTTTTTAATTTCATTAAGGTTTGGGCCATCTGCTGAGAAGTTTACAGTCACCATTTCAATGCCAAAGTTTTCAAGGAGCTTAAAGTGTCTGTCATAGCCAGGAACAGGACATATAAATTTACTTTTTTTTGAGAGCTTAATGTTCGCAAATCCTAAATGTAGAGCACATGAAACAACTTGTTGCATAATTGTTAATGAGGAGTTATCAAGCGCCAAAGTAAATTCAAATGGTGTAGACAAAATTTCAGATCCAAGCTGTCTTGCTGATGGTATGCCCTCGGGGATACCATAGTTTCTTAAATCTATTCCATCCATTTCAAAGGGAAGAGCTAGACTAGCCATTATATTCTCAGTCACCTTGAGTTGGTCCGCCGATGGCTTGCCTCTTGTTAAATCAAATGAAAGATTATCATCAAGCCAAGGGAGTTCCTTCTTTATTTGTTCTAAAATACTCATATGGAAATGGTCTTACTAATTGTTATTGCTTTTTTTCTTGTCCTAAGTTTTTTTTTAATTATTATTTTATTCTTTCGAGGAAAAGATTCTAACCCAAAAACAGACCAATTATCAGATACGATTGAAAACTTATTCAAGAAGCGTGAAGAGGATTTCAAGATATCCTCAAAAGAAAGTATTGAAAAAATAATAGATCCGCTCAAAGAACGCATGAAAGATTATGAAGAGCAAATAAGAAAAAATTCTGACCAACAGATTAAGATACATGCACAGACGAAAACAACTATAGACGGTTTGATAGAGAGAACCAACCAAATAACCTCTGATACCACAAATCTTGCCAATGCTCTTCGTGGTGATAGCAAAACCCAGGGGGACTATGGCGAGATGAAGCTTAGAATGCTTTTTGAAAACTCAGGCTTACAAGAAAATGTTCATTATGTACTGCAAGAAAACTATAAGGTTGAGAGTGAACAAGGTACCAAAGATCAAAGGCCTGATGCAATAGTCTATCTACCACATGAAAGAAATTTAATTATAGATTCTAAATTTTCATTTAGAGCATATTATGATTATTGTTCTGCAGAGGATGAATCCTTGAGGGATAGTTGTGGTGAGACCCATTCAAAAACAGTAAAAGACCGCATCACTGAACTATCAGAAAAAAAATATTCTGATATTAAAGAATTAAAGACACCTGGAATGACATTTTTATTTTTAGGTATTGATGATGCACTTAATATTGCTATTAGGTATGACCCGAATCTAATAAACTATGCAACTAAAAAAAATATTGCTTTGCTCAGTCCCACACAGCTACATATGGCAATTCACATGTTTGAAAATTTGTGGCGAATAGATAAACAAAGCGAGCAAGCTTTTAAGATCTATGAAGAAGCAAGAAAGCTTGTTGAAAAACTGGCTGGGTTTGTCTCATCAATGGATAGTTTAGGGAGTAGCATAGCAACTACACAAAAAAAATTCGATGACGCAAAAAATAAACTTGTTGATGGCTCTGGGTCAATTAGCACCAGAATTAACAAACTCATCTCTTTAGGTGATAAAGAGGTAAGAAAAATAAAAGATGATTGAATTTCTACTTTATCCCTTGATTGGTATAGTTTCAGGTTTTATGGCTGGCTTTTTTGGGGTTGGAGGCGGTTTAGTGATAGTGCCTTGTTTGCATTTCATGTATAAGACACTCGGTTATTCAGATGAAATAAGTATTCCTATATCTGTTGGAACAGCCCTAGCTTGCATTATTGTAAATTCTTTGTCAGCAGTATCTGTGCACCAAAAAAATAACTCAATTTCTTGGGAGATCTTTTGGAAATTATTTTTTGGGATCTCGATCGGAACAATTCTTGGTACATATATCCTAGTGGAAATTGATAAAGAACTATTTAAAAATATTTTTGCAGGGTTTATGTTTTTAATTTCTATGCGTTTGTTCTTTAACATCAAGGATAGAGAAAATTCAAAAGGGCTAGCAACCTATATCACTGTACCAGTTGGGGGAGGTGTTGGAATGCTGTCTGCAGCTTTTGGAATTGGGGGTGGTATCTTTATTGGTCCGTTTCTAAGATTAATGGGAGAAACCATGAGAAAATCAGTGGGTACTGCAGTAGTTTGTACCTTTCCAATAAGTTTAATTGGTTCAACCTCATATGTTTTTCTGGGATGGGGGCAAAAAGGTTTACCTGATTATTCACTTGGTTATTTAAATATATTAAGTTTTTTGGGAATTGTGATATTCAGCTCTTTTGCATCAAGGTTTGGTGCACAAATGGTTCAAAAAGTTAACGAGAAAGTTTTTCAAACACTATATGCTCTTCAACTAGTACCTGTATTTTTATATTGGTTTTTTGCGTAATATGGAATATCCAAGTTTTATAAATCCGGTTGCTATATCAATTCCAATAAGCGGTTTCTGGGGGGATGCTATTAACATATATTGGTATGGTATTTCATATGTTTTAGGTGCCTACCTTGTTTATCTGCATGCTGTAGCTAGAAGAGGAAAGTTTTCCATCCGCCTTACAAAAGATGAGGTAAGTGATTTAATAATTGTTTATGGATTATTCTTCGGAGCAGTTATTGGTGGCAGACTGGGAAATGTTCTTTTTTATGAAATGCACCTGCAATTAGAGGATCCTTTATATTTTCTCAAAATATGGCAGGGAGGTATGTCTTTTCATGGTGGTCTTATTGGAGTTCTTATTTCTATAGGTATATTTTGTTATCAAAAAAACATGAAATTCTTCCAAATAATGGATTGGATCGCACCATCTGTACCAATAGCTCTATTTTTTGGAAGGATTGCTAACTTCATAAATTCTGAGCTCTATGGGAGGCCTACTGAAGTTGCATGGGGCATAATTTTTCCAACAGATCCACAGGGCTTAGTGAGACATCCATCACAAATTTATGAGGCACTATTAGAGGGAGTCCTGTTATTTATATTTTTAAATTTTGTTATTAAGGGGGCAAATAAGCTTGGACGGCAGTCAGGATACTTTTTAATTGGATATGCATTTGCTAGATCTTTCGCAGAAATTTTCAAATCTCCTGATACTGTTTATGGTAATGAATTTTTATTGTTTAGTTTTATTACGCCTGGACAATTACTCTGCATTCCTATGCTAATATTAGGAGTACTTATCCTGAATATAAAAAATGCAAGAATATCTTAACCTTCTTAGGTTAGCTAAAGAAAATGGAAAACCAAAAGACGACCGAACGGGTGTAGGAACCGTTTCTATCTTTGGTCATCAAATGCGTTTTAACTTAGCTGAATCCTTTCCACTAGTTACCACAAAAAAAATTCATTTTAAATCCGTTGCTCATGAGCTTTTATGGTTCATGAAAGGGGAAACAAACATTAAATATCTAAAAGAAAATGGTGTAAGGATTTGGGATGAATGGGCAGATGAAAATGGAGAGCTAGGCCCAGTATATGGAAAGCAATGGCGGAAATGGGAGGGAAAAAATAGAATTGTTGATCAACTCTCTGATGTAATTGAGCAAATAAAAAATAATCCAACTAGCCGTCGACATATCGTAAGCGCATGGAATGTTGCTGATATTCCAAATATGGCCTTAGCTCCTTGTCACATTCTTTTTCAGTTCTATGTCCAAGGAGGCACTCTTTCTTGTCAACTTTATCAGAGAAGTGCAGACATTTTTTTAGGAGTCCCATTCAATATTGCATCATATTCGCTTTTAACTCACATGATTGCCAATGTTTGTAATTTAAAGGTGGGTGAATTTATTCATACCTTGGGCGATGCTCATCTTTATAATAATCACATTGTACAAGCTGAGGAACAACTAAAACGAAAACCTCTTAAGGCACCGCAGATAGAAATTGTTGATAAAAAAAATATATTTGACTTCAAATATGAAGATTTTGAACTTATTAATTATGAGTTTCATCCACACATCCCAGCTAAAGTTGCAGTATGATTATTTCTACTGTTGTAGCAATGAATTCTAAATACCTAATTGGTATAAATAACGATTTACCCTGGAGATTAAAAGATGATCTTGAGCATTTTAAAAATTATACCTTGAATAAACCAATTATCATGGGCCGAAAAACATTTGAGTCAATTGGAAGAGTTTTACCCAATAGATTTAATGTGATTGTAAGTTCTACACTTAGTAACATTAAAAAGGCAGAAATTGTTAAAAACTTAGATAGTGCTATTTCAGTCAGCAAAGAATATTGTGAAAAAAATAATCAGCAAGAAATAGCAATAATTGGTGGTGCAGGAGTCTTTAAAGAAGCAAAATCCATAATAAACAAACTTGTCGTTTCATGGGTAGACGCCGACCACCTTGAAGGTGAAGTTTATTACCCACAAATAGATCTTAAAGAATGGAGAGAGTTGACTAGCAAAGAATTTAAGAAAAGTGAAGTTAATGAGTATGATTTTACAATCAAAGAGTACTTAAGAGTTTAAATTAAGTAAGCGAACGTGCTCTTTGTTTTAGATTGTTAACACGCTCTTGCTCTGAGTCAGTGTATTTTAACCAAGCCCTTGCTGATTTTTTAATTGAGTCTTTATCACTTTGACTTGCAGTAGTGAAAACCTCTCTAGCCTCATCAAAACGCTCCAATTCAAATAAAGCTTGTCCAAGCGTTAGTTGTGCATATTCTGGGTTTTTTAGCTTACCTCTCTTTAGACCTTTTTCAATAACATCAATTGCTTTATCAATTTCATTATCAAGGTAATACAAATTACCCATAGCTATAAACGCTTCTCCATCATCAGTTATCTTTGCAAGCTTCTCAAAGATTTTTATCGCTTCTTTTCTTTCTTTAGCAGCTCTTAGCGCCTCTGCAAGAATAGTAAGATTCCTCTCGTCTTCCTCTAAAACTGAATCTGCATCTTGATCTAGAGCTGCGGAGGAGCCTGGCTTTACAAATGCTGGACCCATCACATCAATACAAACTTCTTCTTCCACTGGAATGCCTTTATTATCTTTAACAATGTTCCCCTCATCATCAAGAACTTTTGACATACTACATTCTTGATCAACAACCTGAAGGCCTGGTGTAGACGACAACCCGGTAAGAATAACTTCAGCTGCCCAATAAGGATTACCTGAAGCTAGTAACATTTGTGATAACGACTGAAATTCTGCTTTCTTATCAAGGAGTTCTTTTTGGTAAGCTGTCTTAAGTAAAGAAGTGTAATCCTCCGGACGATCCAATGAATTATAAAGGCCAGCTAAATTTACAAAGTATTTCTTTTTTGGATATAGATTTAATACTTCTTCATAAACAGGAATTTGTTGTTCTTTCATTTTTAACTCTCCCATTACAGCAAGAAGAATCGAGAACCAGTTTTCTCTAAATGTAGTGTTTGTTTCATCAGCCAATCTTTTTGCTTCATTCATAACATTGAAAGATTTCTTAAATTCATCTTGCAAATAATAAGCTTGGCCAAGCAAAACATATGCTTGTGCAGTCGGCTGATCAGTGGTCTTGAACCATGTAAATAAGTATTTTATTCCATTATTAAAATCTTCATCTGCCAGATAAAGCTGAGCTAGTGTGTAATAGGCAGAAAGCTTAATCCTCGCTGTAGCATCTTTTTCTTGGACAAGGTCTAAATAATTTCTTCTTGCTCCATTAAGATTATCTTTAAAAGCTAGATTAATATAGGCTTGGTAATAAAAAAGCATTGAGCGATCATAGCTCTTCATGCTCTCTTTTCTCTTTTCAAGTTCCTTTAATTCAGACTCCGCATCTTTGATAAATCGAGCAATTTCTCTATCTTTTTCTTTTGCTTCAGCATTTTTCTTATCTTTTAAAAGCAACTCTTTAGCTTCTTCAAGTTGGCCGGCCTGATCAAGACTTTCAACAATCTTAGTGACTCTTCTAGCAACGTTTGTTGATAATACCTTAGAACGTTTGTTTTGAAGTTTTTTTATCTCAGCTTCAGTGGCCAAAACAGGCAAACCCAACTGATCATTTGCCTCAAATTTGAAGGCAAAGAAGAGTGAAAAAATTAATACAAATCTCATTTTTTTATTTAACTATCTTCTAGCTCAAAAGTAAATTTATGTGGAACATCTTCTACGGCAACTGCTTTACCATCACGAATGGTTGGTCGATATTTTAGCTTTGAAGCTGCTCTAATTGTTGCACTATTAAATAATGAACAATCATTATAGTTGCCATCTCTATTGGCTACAGATCTACATTTACCCTCGATAACATATGGATCCTGAATAGTGCCAGACTCGGTAATAGTAAATGCTACTATTACGTAACCCTCTGTACCTCTTTCTTGCGCTCTTCTCGGATAAACTGGTTGTACTTTAAACAAAGGTATATATTCACCATCACGAAACAATGTGCCTGATCCTTGATTAAAGTTTATTTGCGGCTTAGACGTATTCGCAGAAATTGCAATTGGTTGTGTGTCTAATTGAGGGGGTGCGATATCTGGTGGTGCTATTTCAGGCTCTTCAGGTGGTTCAACTTCATCAGTTAATAGAGTTTCAATTTCGCGTTCAGGCATTATCACATCGCCAATTTTTCTTGCTTTCGTAATATCACCAGCATCACCAGTACTAATTAGTATTACCATAAAGACAAAAAGAAGAAATCCTGCTAATGGTGCACCAGAAATAAAAAGGTGTCTTTTGGTGGGTACAAAATTGCCTAATGCCATAAAAAAGTAATCTAGTTTGGTTCTGCTGCAAGTGATATATCAAAAACTCCAGCATCTCTAGCACCATCCATCACTTGAATAATGGCATCGGCACTTGCTGTTTCGTCTGCTTGAATAACTACCGATCCTTGGGGATTGTCAGCAAGAAGTTTCAACACATTTGCCTTAACTTGTCTGACATCAATTCTTCTTCCATCCATATAAATTTCATCATTACCCCCAATAGCTATTAAAATAGCTGCGTCTTCTTGTATTTCTGAGGTATCTGAGTCTGGTCTATTTACTTCAAGGCCTGGCTCTTTAATGAAGTTTGCAGTGACAATAAAAAATATCAGCATTATAAATACCACATCCAACATTGGAGTTAAATTAATTTCGCTTTCTTCTTCTCTTGCTGCTAAAGATATTGCTGTTCTTCTCATTGGTTTTGACCTTTTATACTATAACCTGTGACGTAATCACCCATCAATAATTCTTTTTCCTCTACTTGGTTTTTTACCCAAATCATAGCAAGCACGCCTGATAAGGATGAAACCATTCCAGCCATTGTAGGAAGTGTTGCCTTCGACACTCCACCAGCCATTGATCTAGCATCTCCACCACCAGTAAAAGCCATCACTTGAAAGACTTCGATCATACCTGTTACTGTACCCATTAAGCCGAAAAGTGGGCACAAGGCTATGCACACAGCAATGAGTTGGATATTTCTATTTATTGAAAGCTTTCCTTCAGATATAAGTCGCGTTTTTGACTGAAATTTATGCCACGGAGTGTTAAATTTCATCGCATAATACCTCTTTCTAATATTCTCAGCAAACTCATCATGTTGAAATAAAAAATAATATACTCTCTCAAGAATTAATGCCCACATGAAAGTCACCAAAAGAGCTATGTACCACAAAACTGGGCCGCCAGATTCCATAAAATCTCTGAGGGCTATATAACCTTCTGTTAACCAATACATTTCTACTTAGCTTTTTCTGCAACTATACCCGTTGCTTGCTCTTCAAGAACATCAACAACCGATCTTGCGGACGATTGTAAGAATGAATGAGCAAGTGTTGTTGGAATTGCAACTACTAAACCTAAAACTGTTGTCACAAGTGCTTGCGAAATACCACCTGCCATAATTTTAGGATCACCCGTTCCAAATAAGGTTATTTGTTGAAAGGTAATAATCATACCAGTTACCGTACCAAGCAATCCAGCCAATGGAGCAACTACAGAAACAATTTTAACAAAACTTATTCCACGCTCAATCGCTGGCCTCTCTGCCATAATCGATTCTGCAAGTTTTAACTCAAGTCTATCTATAGCATCTTTCATATGTGTTTCCCCAACACTTAGAACTCTGCCTAGAGGATTATCTCCATATGAAGAACTTGTAAGCTGTTCACCAACAGCTCTACTAAGTAAGAATAATGAGACATATTTATAAATTGCGAAGAGCAGGGTTATACCACCAATCAAAAGGATAATATATCCAATGAGTCCGCCTTGATTGATTCTTTCAAGCAGAGATGGATTTTGAATGAGGTTTGCTAACAAAGCACCTCCAGACGGCCCGCTTGGATCTACGGAAAAGCTAACATAGCCACTAGCAGCATCAGCATTTGAAACTCTAGAAGCTGAACCAGTGTAACGGCCAGCTGGCTGTCTTGCTAGAAATTGGTATTGTCCTTTACTTGGAACATATTCAAGGTAACTACTGCCACAAACAGCATTATATACGCCAATTCTAACTACATCACACTCTGCTTGGCTGCCGTCAACATTGATGACATTGGTATTAAACCTAACAACTTCACCTGTTGCTTTCATTTCTCGCATAATCTCATACCAAACTCTTTCAATTTCTAGAATCGTAGGTAATTCAGTTGATTCACCCATCTTTGAAGTTAAATTACCTAAGAAAGTTTCCCTTTCTTTCCCAAATTCAGCAGCAGTAAGAGAAGTTTCAAATGTAACTCTTGAATCAGTACTTATGCTTTGCATGTGACCGAATAGCTCATTTAGTGAACCTAACTGTTTTAAATATGCTTCTTCGGCAATACGTAATTTTTCTTGGTTGGCTATGAAAATCTCTTCTAACTCATCAGCAATTCTTTCTTGTCTTGCAAGCTCTCTTTGTTCTGCAGCTAGGATTTCTCCTTGACGGTTTCTAGCAGAGATAAATTCATTTTCTCTTCTGTCATTTTCAGCTTGCTCTTTTGACTTTCCTTCTTTTACTAACTCCAGAAGCATATCAAGATTTGAAGGCTCAACCACCTCTAATTCTTCTTGAGCATTTATGTTAAAAAATGCTAGTAGCACAAATAACGAAGTGAATAATAATTTCTTCATTCTTCACCTCCTTCAAACCTTACGGGCACTGCAAGTAAATCTAATGGCGCAGTTTTATTTGCCATCCTAATTCCATCACGTATTGGGATTCTATATCCGCTTACTTCCTCCCAAACCTGATTTTGTTCATTCCAAATACCAGCTTCACTCTGGTCCTTAAGTTGATAAAGAAGAGCTAATCTTCCAACCCTTAAAATATTAACAACCTTTTCCTCACCATCTAACTCAATTGTGTCTTCGTAGGTCTCTATGGTTCGACCGTATTCACGCTCAATATTATAAGCCTCTAAAACTTGTCTTACCTGCTCGGAAGCTGTCACTCTCGGATCAGAAAGAGTAGCGCGTACCTGATTGATACGTTTTGTTCTTTCTGACAATGAAAAAGGGGCATCCAGTGATACAAACTGCTCAAGGCTATCCGCCATTCTTTGCATTAAAGGTGGTATTTGCCTTTGTATAACAACTACTTGCCTTGTCTGCTCAGCTAAAGTTACAAGCCTATCTTCCTGAGCTTGAATTTGTCTTCTTTTTTGTTCGTTATAAATTTTTAAGCCTTCGACTTGCTTAACAACCACTTTCCATTCCGCTAGTAACGAATCTCTTTCAGATGAAAGATTATCGACGTTTTCTTGTGACTCTTCTGAAAGAGCAATATTCTCATTATTCTCAATAAGAATTTGTTCTATTTCTGTGTTGTCTGCAAAAATAAAGCTGCACGACAACAATGTTAGGTACCAAATTTTTTTCATGACTAAATTACCCTTTTAAAACCTGATCGTTAAATATAAAGTATATTTATTATAGATCAACGTTTTGGTATTTAAAACGCTAAAAAATAAGCGTTAATTCAAAATTTAGGAAAGAAAATAGGTGTTTCCTCTTTATATTTAATATATTTCCGATCTTTCCCCCATTTTTTATTGGCTTTTGCTTCAAGCATGCTTACGCCACTGACATAATAAATTAGCAAATATGCAAATATTGGTGAAATTATTGCAACGTATTGGAATCCACTCATAAATGGCAAACAAATTATTGTCAGACCAAGCCATAATACGATCTCACCAAAATAGTTTGGATGCCTTGATTTGCTCCATAGTCCTGCAGAAATAAATTTATCCTTGTTTTTAGGATCTTTTTTAAATTCTGTTTTTTGATTATCAGCTACTACTTCAGTCACAAAACCATAAATCCAAAGGCCAAGCCCAAAAATAGTTGCAGGGAAAGCCCAAGGACCCAAATCAGCTTGTAAATCTCCAGATAAAACTACTGCTAGTGGTAGTGTTTGTATTACAACCCATGTTGCAGATAGATTCCAAGCCATAAATAAATTTGAAAAGCTAGGTAGAATTTTTCTAAACCTTTTATCTTCTCCATCCTTAAGGACTCGTCTGAACAAGAATATACCAAGTCTTAATGTCCAAATCATTACACATAAATAAGCAATTAAAGCTATTGGTGAATTGAGTTCTAGTGACCAGCCACCTTTGTATGCTTGCATTGATGGCTCTACAGCCTGAAATTGATTTACTAGTAAATAAGTCATAGAACAAACATAAGTAATTGATCCTGTTAAATCGTAGAACTTCTCAGTCTGAAAGACATAAGATGGAATGAACATGACCCAGTGAATTATAAATACGATCATCACTGCATCTATTGGGCTAACAACTGTGTCTGAATTGATTAACAAACTTCCCAGAAAAAATGAGAGAAGAATAACTAAAGCTGAGATAAAATAATACTGAAGTTGCTGTTTAATTTTTACCAACATAATGGGAAGCCTTAACTTATGATACTAAAATCTAAAAAAATTCCATGAAATTTTCAACAAATGAATTTAAAAATGGTATGAAAATTCTAATTGAGGGTGAACCTTGCTCTATAATTTCGAGTGAATTTCATAAACCAGGGAAAGGACAGGCAGTAGTAAGAACAAAATTATTTAACCTTAAAACTGAGAGAGTCTGGGAAAGAACCTTTAAATCTGGAGAGTCTGTTGATGCCGCAGATATATTGGAAAGTGACTATCAATACCTGTATAAGGATGGAGAAAATTTCATATTTATGAACCAAGATGACTTCAATCAAATTGAGATTAGCAAAGAAAAGCTTCTAGGAAACCATGTTTGGCTCAATGGAGAAGAAGTCTGTAAAATTTTGTTTTGGAACAATGAGCCTCTTAAAATTGAACCACCAAACTTTGTTGAAAAGCAAATAATATCAACCGAACCTGGTCTTAAAGGAGACACAGTTTCAAATACGCTAAAGCCGGCGCTTATTCCTTCTGGCAAGGAAGTTCAAGTACCGTTATTTATAGAAGAGGGTGATGTTATTAAAATTGATACAAGAAACGGCACTTATGTTGGAAAAGCGAGTAAAAAGTGATTGAAGATTTAAATAAAAGACTTCATTTAGCCATTGATCAAGTACTCATTGAACATTCAATTGAGAAATTAGCCATAGACCCTGAGACTTTGAATTTTGAGGCAAGTCTTGAGGAAAAGCATGGAGATTTTTCCACTAGCTGCCCAATGAAACTAGCAAAAGTGCTCAAAAAGAATCCTGAAGATATTGCAAAACTAATTACTGATAAATTAAATAAAGCTAATTTTGAAAAAATTAGTGTTATTAAACCTGGTTATATAAACGTTGTTTTGCCTCTCACTACAAAAATAGTTGAGGTTAGACAAATTATCCAGGGTAATCAAAAATATGGTACAAAAACTAGCAATGGACGCAAAGCACTTGTTGAATTTGTTTCATCAAATCCCACTGGCCCTTTGCATGTCGGCCATGGAAGAGGTGCAGTCCTAGGGTTAGCAATCTCAAACCTTCTTGAAACCCAGGGGTATAAAGTATCCAAAGAATACTACGTCAATGACGCCGGTAGGCAAATTGATATTCTTGCACTGAGTGTTCTATTGACTGAGTTTGACGATAGCATACCTAAGGATGGACTTTATTTAGGCTCTTACATAAAAATTTTAGCAAGTGAGTTATCAAGAATTGTTAATGTGTCATGGAGCACCCCATCTGAAGAATTACCAAAGGAACAAGAAAAAAAATTAGATTTTTTGATTGACCATTTTAAAAAACAAGACTTCGAAATGTGGAACCAGATTAAAGAATTTTGTGTTAATGAAATGCTTAACCTAATAAAAATTGACATGAAAAATTTCTCTATTAATTTTGACAGTTGGTTTAAAGAAAGCTCGGTTGGATCTATCAATAATATAGAATCAAATCTCTTTTCTGCTTTAAAAAAGATTAGGGATAAAGGCCTTACTTACAATAAAGATGGTGCTCTTTGGTTTAAAACTACAGATTTTGGTGATGACAAAGACCGGGTTCTACTTCGCGAAAATGGTGAGCCAACTTACCTCTTAACGGATGTTGGATACCATAAAAATAAACTGGATAGGAACTATGACATTTACTTAAATATTTTTGGTGCTGACCACCACGGTTATCTAACAAGGATTGAATCAGCGTTTAGTGCATTATCTGATAATAAGAAGAGACTTGATTTTGTCCTCTACCAGCTTGTAAATCTTTTTGAGGATGGGAAGAAAAAACAAATGTCGACAAGGAAAGGCCAGTATGAGATTCTTGCAGAACTTGAAAGAGATATTGGCGCAGATGTTATAAAGTTTTTTTTCCTAGAAAAAAAATCTGACAATACTATAGATTTTGATTTAACTTTGGCTAAAGAGAATTCAAAGAATAATCCATATTTTTATGTGCAATATGCCCATGTTAGGTGTAGCTCAATTCTTGAAAAAGCCAAAATAGATTTGAATGTTGATTTAAACGAAAAAGAAATTTTGAGCAATCATCCGATCATCGCACGTTTGATCAATTATCCATTATTTTTAGAGAGGTATGCGAATGAACTTTCACCACACTCACTGGTAAATTTTGTTAAGGAGTTAGCCGCTGCTTTTCATTCTTTTTATGAGTCAAGCCCAGTTCTAATAAATAACAAAACAATTTCAAACACAAGGCTGGTTATTACCAAAGCATGTAAGATTGTTCTGAGCAATGCTTTGCAGACATTAGGGGTTAAACCACTAGATAAGATGTAGATGGCAAATATCTCTTACAGAAATAAAAAATTCCCAATTAAAGCAATCCCAACTGTGGGTATATCATTTTTAATAGCACTCACAATTTCGAGTGTCGCCTGGTTCATCCTAAAAGATGACGTAGAATTTAAAGACCTAAATGCCTATCAAATAAAAGAAATTGATTATGAATTTCAACAAATACTTGAACAAGGCGGCCTTGATAAGCTTGAGATTCAACTCAGAAATGAGATTTGTCAATATTATGCACAATCTGGAAGTTTTAGATCAAAAGCTGCAGCATCTTCACAAGTTAGCCAACTAAGTAGTCTTGGTTATGAGTCTTTTGTAGAAAACGTTAATAGTAAAAATGGATATAATTTTAAAGTAATAGTTGGGCCATTCGAGACTAAATCTGCAACCAATAATGCTCAAGAGATATTGCGGCAACAAAGAATGGATAGCATAGAAATCAAATCATGCAGAAGCATTAATCGTGATTAAAGAAAACTATCAAAAAATTTTAACCAGCTTAAAAAAAGACACAAAACTTATAGCTGTTTCGAAAGGTCAAGATATAGATAAAATAATGGCTCTTTATGAAGAAGGGCAACGTGATTTTGGAGAAAATTTTCTTCAGGAGCTCATTTTCAAAAGTCAGAATCTCCCAAAGGACATTAATTGGCATTTTTTAGGGAATATCCAATCAAATAAAGCAGTTGAAATTGCTCTTTATAGCAACCTAATTCAATCTGTGTCTAGAAAAAAAATCCTAGACATTTTAGCAAGAAGCAAAGTAAAAAAAGTTAATATCTTATTGCAACTTAAGCTGGGAAATGAATCAACAAAGTCTGGATTTAATGCCGAAGAGATAAAGAGTGTTCTTAAGAATAAAGAAGATTATAAAAATATTAATTTTAAAGGGCTTATGGCCATTGCAGAGAATATTAAAAACGAAGATCAATTACGTATTCAGTTTCAAACTGCTTTTCATCTTTATAGCTCTATCAATAAGAACAAAAGCAACTTTAATATCTTATCAATGGGAATGACCTCTGATTTTATGTATGCTCTTGATGAGGGTTCAAACATGATACGAGTTGGTACAAAAATATTTGGAGCAAGAGCATGATAGAACTTACCATTAATTTGTTTCTTTATCTTATATTAACCCTGTTTTTAATAGATCTAACTGGCTCAGATACTTATAACAAAGTCTCACGAATGATTAAGTTTCTGCTCTTTCCAATTTTGCTAATTTTTAATATCTACTATAAAAAAGTAAACATTGGATTATTTTTTGCGTCTGTTCTTCTTTTCAGTGGGTATCTATACTACTTGTCTCCTGAATTAGGAATCTTATCAATTGCTAATCTATCAATTTTTAAAGTATCTATAACCCTAATAGGTATTTTAAAATTTACAATTATTGCTGGGGTTATCTTAAGTTGGTTATATATGTTTGGTGTCGATGCGAGTAATTCTTTATCGGCACTTATTCAGCAATTATATGAATCAACAGTTTCAATCTTCAGGAACATAATACCCCCGACCGCAGGTTTTGATCTAAGCCCACTAATAGCTTTCTTTGTTTTACAGCTGGCTGAACGAGGGTTAACAATACTTGCTGGTGAAATCATTCCAAGGGTATTAGCAAATGATATTGGAATCTAGCTTTGTAAATTAAAAACTTTTATTGGATTACCATTTTTTTTTGCCTTTTTTGCAAATGACGACTCATTAAATTTTAATGGGAATTTATCAATAAAAGAATAATTAAACTGTTGAGACAGGATATTTAATATTTTTAATTGATATTTTGTGCAATCAGTAACAATCTGAAGCATTCCATCAGGAGTCTGGGAAATATGTAGAAGTTGTAAAAAATCCTTGTTTATAAGTTGTCTTTTGTAGTGTTTATTTTTTGGCCATGGGTCGGGAAAATGAATCCTAATAAAATCGAATTTTATTTTAGTGGATTTTAAGAATTCTTTGGCGCAACCATTAAATACATAGAGATTGGGAACATTATGTTTTTCATAAAATTCAACTACTCTTGAAAAGCCCTTAACATACGGCTCTATACCAATAAAAATAATATCTTCATTCTCAAGGACGTCTTTGCAAAAAGATTCCCCATCACCAAATCCAATATCGAGAACAAGTTTTTTTTTAAATTCTGGTAGTTTGGAGTTTAGATCTAGCTTACAGGTTGAGATCTTATTTAAGAACATTTTATTTGTTTTAGATAAGCGTCCGGATCTAGAGCTAAAAGTACGAATCACTTTAAAAAACTAGTTGGTGAAGAGGGATTGCCATGTTCTACAGACTTTATCCTCCCAGATGAAAAACCTATTCTTCCAGCTTTTACAGCAAGATTAAAAGCCTTTGCCATCTTTTCTGGATTTGTAGCTTTTGCAATAGCTGTATTTACAAGAACCGCATCATAACCTATTTCCATAACAGTAGCTGCTTCTGAAGGCACCGCAAGACCAGCATCAACAATGAGGTTTTGTTTAATTTTATCTCTCAATAAAATTAGTTCATCTAAATTATCAAATCCTCTACCAGAGCCAATAGAAGCCCCAAGGGGCATAATTGCACAACATCCAATATCTTCAAGCGCCAGACAATTGTCTAGATCTCTGTCACAATAGACATACACTTCAAAACTTTCTTTAACTAATGTTCGTGCTGCTCTTAAGGTCTGCTCCATATTTGGATCAAGATTATTTGGCGAAGTAATAATTTCTAATTTAATTAAAGAGGTCTCAAACAGTTCTCTAGAAATTTGTGCAGAGCGCACCGCATCGTCAGCAGTGAGAACGCCAGCAGTGTTAGGCAGAACTTTTAAATCCCCAACATAACTCATAATATTTTTTTGATTTTCTTCATAACGCTTCAATGCAAGTGTTATGAGTTCTGCTTCAGATGAAAGTACAGCTTGTTCAGCAACTTCTAAGGATGGATATTTGCCTGTACCAATTATTAATCTTGATTTGAAAGTTGACTCTCCAATTTGGAGCAGGTCATCCTCCTCCAATGGCTGTGATGATTTCGACAATGTCATTTTCTTTTAATAATACATTTTTAAAATCTGCACTGGGAATAATTTTATTATTTATTTCAATTGCGAATGGTCTATCCTTTGGGGCATGAATGGATATGAGTTTAGTTACCTCTGGTGAGTTAAGTGATGCTTTTTTTCCGTTAAGAATTATTGAGAAGTCAGACATTTACAAGAGACGTTTTAAGCTTTTTAAATGCTGTTGCCTCAATTTGTCTAATTCTTTCAGCTGATACTTGGTATTTATTAGCGAGTTCATTCAAGGTCAATTTATTATCTTCAAGCCATCTTGCTCGTATTATGTCTTGCGCTCTTCGGTCTAGGTTGGCAATGCCTTTAAATAGTGCTGTATTATTAACTTCGTCGTAATCACCTTTTTCAACTGTGAGCTCTGGGTTGAAAGAGTTGTCTTCGAGATATTGGCTTGGAGAGAACGCCTTCTCATCATCCTCGTCATCGGTTCCAAGATCAAAGGGTGAGTCTGAAGAATTTAGCCTATTCTCCATATGCATAACCTCTTTTAGACTAACATCTAAATCTTTTGCTATTTTCTTTGCTTCGGCATCTGTAAGCCATCCCGTACTCTTCTTTTTGCTTCTCAGATTAAAAAATAGTTTTCTCTGAGCTTTTGTTGTTGCAATCTTTACAATTCTCCAGTTCTTCAGAATAAATTCATGTATTTCAGCTTTGATCCAGTGAACTGCAAAAGAAACAAGCCTTACTTCTTTATTTGGATCAAACTTTTTGACAGCTTTCAAAAGACCAACGTTACCCTCCTGGATAACATCAGCAAGTGGTAGACCATAGCCCGCATAAGATTTTGCTATATGAACAACAAATCTTAAGTGTGAAATGACAAGCTTGTGAGCTAATTTAACATCCTCTGATTCAAAGAACTCTGTGGTAAGCTCTAATTCTTCATCACGAGTCAAAACAGGTATTGAATATACCTGACCGAGATATTTATCAAGGTCGGACCCTGGGTTAGCTAGTGCAAGTGCGTAACTCATAACAAATTTTTATACTATATTATAATATTTAGTTATTATTAATCAACAGCCAAAGAACTATAGCACTTTTTTTCGTAGAAATACAAGTTTAAATTCCTTGCGTAGAGCTAATAGTCAACTAAAATACAGTTGCAATGTCAGAATTAAAAAAACTACAAGAATTAAGAAAAGGCCTTGTACTTCTTAGCAGGAACAGAAAAGTAGTTTACTCCTTTCACGAAACATTCGAGATGGTGGATGAGTTATTGGATATTGTTGACGACTTAATAGAAAAAAAATCTAGTCCTGAATAAACTCAAATTGGTTTTCAGCGAAACGGGAAAATCTGAACCCTAAGGCAGTAAATTTTTCTACGCCATCTATTCCTTCAATTCTGTTTTTAATCAGGAACCTTGTCATTTCTCCCCTAGCTTTCTTGGCTGTGAAACTTATAACTTTTAGTGCTCCATTTTTATTTGTCAAAAATCTAAAATTCAAAACTTTTTCCATATCAAGATGTTGTTTTACAGATAAGAAATACTCATCAGAGGCTAAGTTGAAAATATAAGTTCCAGCAAACTCTGATTTTAATTGCTTCGCAATCTTATCTCCCCAGAATTGGTACAGATTTTTACTTCCATTAATTTGAAAATTTGTTCCCATTTCTAATCGGTATGGATTCATTTCATCAGAGGGCTTCAATAACCCATAAATACCAGAAAGTATTCTCAACCGCGTATTCATATATTGAAGATCATCGTCATCCATATCTAAGGGGTTGAGATATTTGTATACATCACCTTCAAATTGAAAGATTGCTCTTTTTTCAGAGTCTTTTGACTGGCCCCAATTTGCATACCTCTGCTCGTTGAGCTGGCCGATTTCAGCACTAACATTCATGAGTTTACTTAAATTATTTGATGTTAGTTTTGAAAGCTCGGAGGCTATAAGATTAGCCTCACCTAAAAAGACTGGCTTTGTTATGTTAAGTTTATTTTCTATTAATTGATTATTTAGTTTCTTTGCTGGTGATATCAAAATCATTTTTAAATTCCTACGTTATCAAATTCTAAAGCCCTTTCCGCTCTGTAGCTAGACCTTACCATAGGACCTGACACAACTTCAAGAAAGCCATAACTTAAGCCAATATCCCTATATCTCTCAAACTCTTCTGGTTTAACCCAACGATCAATAGGATGATGATTAAGTGTAGGTCTTAGATATTGTCCCAGAGTAACAATATCAACCCCTGCATCTCTTAAATCTCTAAAAGTTTGTGTTATTTCTTTATCTGATTCACCGAGACCCAGAATAATGCTAGATTTTGTAATTATATTTTTATTTATTTTTTTTGCTGCAGACAGTATATCTAGCGTTTTGTTGTATCCAGCTCTGGGATCTCTTATTGGATGTGTCAGCCTCTCAACAGTCTCAATATTTTGAGCAAAGACTTTTATAGGTGAATTGACTACTGTTTCTAGAGCACTGAGATTACCGTTAAAATCCGATGTCAGCACCTCAACTTCAATTGAATTATTTTTCTTTTTAATCATCCTTGCTGTTTTAGCAAAATGTGCAGCTCCACCATCAACTAAATCATCTCTGGTAACGCAAGTTAATACCACATACTTAATACCCATTGCGTCAACAGTATCGGCAATTTTTGCAGGCTCATCTTTGTCTAACCATCCCTTGGGATTACCAGTATTGACTGAGCAAAATTGGCAGGCTCTTGTGCAAGTATCACCCATTACCATAAATGTTGCCGTGCCCCTGCTCCAACATTCGGAAAGATTTGGACATTTTGCCTCTTCACAAACAGTGCTTAGTTGTAGTGATTTCACTTTGCTTTTTATAAGTTCAAAATTTTTATTAGAGCTCTGAGCACTAATACGAATCCAGGGCGGCTTTGTTTCCTTACCAATCTTTGAATAAACATTGCCTTTCATTCCATCCTTTATAGATGTTACACCAGCAAAATTTGTAATTTTTACTGTTGGAATAATGTCTTTCATATTATTAAATCTCTATAGGCTTTTTTTAATTTATCAATTAAGTCTATTTTTTCTATATCTGTGTAATTACAAAGATTGCATGCCTTTACATTCAGACCACAAGGTTTAATTTTATCAAAATAATCCAAATCCATATCAAAATTAATACTTATTCCATGATATGTAACTTTATTTTTTATTCGCATACCTATGGATGCCAATTTCAGATGACCAACATAGATTCCGGGATCACTGAGATTTATATTGTTTTTGCAACCAACTTTCTCAATCACCTCTGAAGACTTTTTTAAAATAAATTTTGTCAATTCAGTAGGTTTAAAAGATATCTTTTGTAAGTTGAGCATGAAATAAAATACCAATTGTCCTGGTCCGTGGAAAGTTATTTTTCCTCCACGATCAGTTTTTACAATCTTTGGATAGATTTCTAGATTTTCCTGAGTTTCCTTATCGCTTATACCTATGGTATAGACATTGTTATGCTCTAGACTCCAGATGTAGCTTTTTTTAGGATTACTTTTTACAAGCGTAATCATTTCCTCATAACAATCTTTAAAATCAATAGTTCCTTTATCTTCAATAATTAAATCACTCATATTCTTTTGAGATTTGCATATGCTGAGACGAGCCATTTGGTTCCAACCTCATGGAAACTTACTTGAATCCTTGATGAATCTCCATCCCCCTCTATATTCAAAACAACACCTTCTCCAAAAGTACTATGGACTACGTTGTCGCCGAGGGCATATTCTAGTGTCTGAATCTTGTCGTTATTCTTTGCAACAGTTCCATAATAGCCGGAACTGAACGACTGCTTTGGCCGTATGAATTCAATGTGATCATCCGGAATTTCAGTGATAAATCTTGATGGTGGATTATAGGAATCGCGACCATACAGCCGTCTATATTCAGTGTATGTTAAAAAAAGTTTTTTTCTTGCTCGAGTTATTCCAACATAGCATAGTCGTCTCTCTTCTTCCAACTCATTAATACTCTCCACTGACCTTGCATGTGGAAATAAAGATTCCTCCATTCCAACAATTAAAACTGTTTTAAACTCAAGGCCTTTTGCCGAATGAAGAGTCATCAACTGGACCGCATCATCAGTCTTATTTGCTTGTGTTTCTCCCATGTCCAAGGATACTGAACTTAAAAAAGCTGCGATCAATGAATCAAACTCTGATAAGTCATCATTTTTGTGAATGATTGCAAATGATTTTACCGCTGAAATTAACTCATTAATATTCTCTATTCTAATTTTTCCTTTTTCACCTTTTTCCTTCATATGATGGTCAATTAATCCACTCTGATTGATAATCATCTCCACAAATTCATGGGCAGGGAGTTCGTATAATTTTTTTGAGCAGTCCTCAATAAAATTGATAAAGCTTGCAAGAGAGTTGAGTCCTTTGCCTTTAAAAATTTTCTCTTCGATGACTTTCTTTGCCGCAGAGAACAATGATAAGCCGCTCTCATCTGCAATTCTTCTGAGCTCAGCTAGAGTCTTTTCTCCAATACCTCTTGTTGGAGCACCAATTGCTCTCTCTAGTGCGTTATTGTCATTATTATTTATAACCAATCTTAAATAGCTGATTACATTTTTAATTTCCAATCTCTCATAAAACCTAACGCCACCGTAGATAATGTAAGGAATGTTTTGTCTTAGTAAAAATTCTTCAATAACCCTTGATTGGGCATTTGATCGATAAAGAACAGCATTATCTTTATAGTAATCGCCATCTTCTGTAGCCCTCACAACAGTATCAACTATAAAATTTGCCTCCTCTTGCTCGCTATAAGCCTCAAATACATGTATTGGGTCCCCTTTAGAGTCTGCAGTCCAAAGCTTTTTTCCCAATCTATTTGAATTTTTTCCTATAACAGCATTAGCGGCATTAAGTATGTTCCCCGTCGATCTATAGTTTTGCTCTAGACGGATGATCTGTGTACTTTTTTCCTTTGAAAAAGAATTAATATTTTCAATTTTTGCTCCTCGCCAGCCATATATCGACTGATCATCGTCGCCAACAGCTGTTATGTTTGATCCATCACCTGTAAAATTTTTAATCCAACTAAATTGTATGGAATTAGTATCTTGAAACTCGTCAATTAAAATATTTTTAAATTTTTTATGATATAAGTTTCTTAAATCTTGATTGTCTCTTATTAGCTCGTAAGATCTTAAAATTAGCTCAGCAAAATCAAGCAGGTTTTCACTCCGCATATAGTTTTCATAATCGATATAAATTTTTTTGAGTATCTCAATATTAAAGTCACCTTTGTCTTCAATTTCATTAGGCCTTAATCCATCATCTTTCCATTTGTTTATTTGCCATCTAACTTTATCTGCTGGCCATTGGTCTTCATCTATTTCTAATCTTTTGACGATCCTTTTTATAATCCTTAGCTGGTCATCACTATCTAAGATTGAAAAATCTTTCTCTAAATCGGCTTGAGCATGATGTCTTCTTAAGATCCTATTGGATATTGAATGGAATGTACCACACCAGATCTCTGGTATTGGTTGTGAGAGAATTTGTTCTATTCTTGAGGTCATCTCATTCGCAGCTTTGTTTGTAAAAGTAACTGCCAAAACACTGTGTGTTGAAGAGTTGAGTGCTTTAATCATCCAAGCAATTCGATGCACAAGGACTTTAGTTTTACCTGAACCAGCACCAGCAAGCACGAGTAATCTTTGAGATTCTGCAGTTACTGCTTGACGTTGAGCATCATTAAGATCATCTAGAATGTAAGAAACATCCATTATCAGACAAACTTATTTTCTCGAAACCATAAGTTAAAAGCATACTTTTCACCTTTTGTAACAGGGCGACCAGCATGTAATGATTTAGGATGAACTTTAGTTGTTGCGGGCAGGACATTTTTCCAAACAAGCAGAGATCCTTTTTTTGGTGCAACAGAAATATTCAAATCAGGAAACTCAGTGGCTCCACCTTCTTCAACATCATTTAAGTAACCCAAAGCCGTCCATATTCTCTGTCCACCTCTCTTCAAATGTTTTTTGCCCTCTTCTGTACCCGAGTCAAACGCATCATGGTGATCATTATATTGAGTACCTCCTGTGTAATAAACTACTTGGTAAGATTCAGCATTTTTTAGAGGAAACCCAACTAAATCTGCAATTCGTTGACCTACTTCCATAGTGGTATTTGACTGTGAGTGTGTCACCCAACAATTCATACCTGTCCTATTCATGTGGTAAATTCCATCTTTTCCACCAATAGTTTTTGCACGCTCAAGATTCTGTGAAGAAGTCTGAACAAAATGCGCACATTCTTCTTCCGAGATAAAGTTCTCAATAACATAAACCAAAGGATCATCATTATAAATAATCTTATCTCCCTCTATTCTTAACGGCTCCTTTGGAGAGAATTTCTTAATATTTGTAACTTTTTGTTGTGTAGGTTTTGAATGGTTTTGAATGGTTTTATCCAAGCCAGCATTTATTCCAATTAAATAAAGCGCACGCATTGCTAGACCCACACCAATAATCGCAAATAGTAAAGCAAATAATGAAATAACAAATGCAGCAATATCCATAGAAATATTATACTTTCAGCAAGAGCATAAGTGTAATGTACAGGTTTATTCTTTTGCTAATTTTTATCATTACAAACCATGGATCTTGATTTTGAACTACACACGAATTTGGGGATTTATAGATTTTATGAGTCTAGTAATATATATATGTTATATTCTCATGAGGAGAAGCTGGTATCGATATCTTAGAACTGACAAAGAATGATTAGGTTGCTCCTTTTTCTAATAATTTCCTCGTATATTTGGCCAGAGACGGGTCGTCTTGATCGTGATCCTGTAGATTATTCTTATACAAACCTTGGCTTAAAACTCTCATCAGCTGGTGAGTATGAAAACTTCAGCTTATTTGGTAGTGTTGCTTTGCCAGGGCCACTCTATGCAACTTTTTCAAATGAAGCGGTCAACGCAAGCATTGAAGAAAGAAATGATAGCTATAACTTTAATTACGACAAAACGATACAGTCTTTAAGACTTGGAGCACATATTGGCATTGGCGACTTACTAAGCTCGGTAAGTGTTGGCTCTGTTGCACTTGATATCTCAAATTTCATGGATGTATATATTGAAGCAGGCGCAAGGACATTTAATCTGGATAGTGATAGGAGAGTAAGTACTAATGATAAATCTTTCGCAAATGTTATTGCTGGCGTAAGGTTTGGTGATTCCAATGATTGGGAGGGTAAAATATTTCTTGATTTTTCTAAAGAGGTTGAAGAGGAAAATAGTTTTATAGATTTTTCAGAGTGTGATCAAGATGAAATCTGTCTCAATGAAGGTATTGATATCCAATTCTCAGACGAGACTGACCGCAAACTAGGTTTTGATATCCAGTACAATGCGGCAAGATATTTTGGGGTAAATTTTGGCATTAAAACTTCTCAATATCTTGAGACTGAATATTTTTTTGGATTGCAACTTCAATATTAAAATTCTGTAACCTTTGTTGCAAAAGCTTTGCTGGCATCATCAAATTCTTTTTTCATCACTGTCACTAGATCACCAACCTTTGGAGAATCTTTTATAGCACTAATCCCTTGTCCAGAACCATAGATATCTTTCCAAACTTTCTTTGAGCTATTGCCGCCAGAATTAAAATTCATTTTAGTCTTATCTGCTTCAGGCAAATCTTGAGGATCCATACCAGAGCGACTAATAGATGGTCCTAAATAATTTCCATGTACACCACTAAAATAATTTGTATAAACAACATCTTTTGCTGCTGACTCAATAAGCATTTTTTTGTAATCATCGTCTGCTTCTGATTCTTTTGTAGCGATAAACCTTGTGCCCACATATGCTAAATCTGCGCCCATAGCTAAAGAACTTGCTACAGAAAAGCCATCCGAAATTGCACCTGATAATAGAACGGTGCCTTCATACCATTCTCTAGTTTCTCTCAGCAAAGCAAAAGGGGATAAAGCTCCAGCATGCCCTCCAGCACCAGCGCAAACAAGTATTAACCCATCAACTCCTTGCTCTACAGCTTTTCGAGCATGTCTAGTATTTATAACATCATGAAAAACTAAACCTCCGTATGAGTGGATCGCTTTAACAAGATCTTCTGGTGGCCTTAAAGAAGTGATAATAATTGGGGCTTCATATTTAACGCATGTCTCTACATCTTTAAAAAGACGATCATTTGATAAATGGCATATTTGGTTTACTGCAAAGGGAGCGACTTTTGCTTCTGGGTTATCCTCTTTGTATTGGCCAAGTTCGTATTTTATTTCCTTAATCCAATCAGAAAGCAATTCTTGTGGTCTTGCGTTTAAAGCAGGGAAGGATCCAACAACACCTGCTGTACATTGTGCAATTACAAGCCCAGGGCGTGAAATTATAAAAAGCGGTGCCCCAACAACAGGAATAGATAAATTATTTTTAAGAATTTCTGGAAGCATGTTACTTAGTTAATTCGTCAGCCACCCAACTTATAGACCAATTATGTCCTAATCTATTACCATTGTATGTCTCTGGCAAGACATTTACTGAAACTCCGTCTATTTTTTGTAATTGGGGATCATATCGGAGATTTTTAAACTGCATATCCAGATCTTTTTGAGTTCGCCATTGAAATCCAGTAGAGTTTTTGCCCATTTTTACTGGGGGTCTATATCTGCAAGCTAGGTTTACAAGGAACATTCCCCGCAAAGGGGCAGCAATCATATGGCCCTCTAAAAAAGTGCTAAAATTTTTTTCAAGCAACTTTCCTACAACAATTCCACCATAACTATGACCATATAACTCAATTTTCTTGTACTGCGAATTGTCTTTTATAAATGTTGTTAGCTCTTTGATAGCTTGATTTGGACACCCAGATGTGTCCCATCGATAAAATGCGATTGATTTTTCTTCCGAATCAAGTTGAAGTAAAGGATAGACCCATTCATAACCACGAGAATTACCGCCATGAATAGCAATGATTAATTCTTCATTCTCTTTTGCGCTTTTAAGACTATTAACTCCATAATCCAGGGCAACCAACATCTCCCCAGCTTCAAATGGACCAAAGGTTTTATATTTTTCTTCGATACTTGCAATGGTAAGTGTGTTCGCTTTGATAGACATAGTGATTAAAAAGAGCAAATAAAATATTTTCAAAATTTTAGCTTTTATATTTATTTAAGACCAAATACCCCAAATAGGTGCTTACAAAAATTTTAAGAACTATCATAATAAGTGCGGGGAATTGCCACCAAAAATCAAGATAAGCGTTCCAAAACCAGGAGTAAATCCAATCATGAAAAGCAAGCCATTCCAAAGTGAAAAATTCCTTGGTTGAAAATAAAAACACAGAGTGATTACCTGAATAAATTGTCTTTGCGATCCATCCTACAAAAAAGCATTGTATTGGTGTGGAGTAAATACATAAATATGCAAACCCAATAGCAACTGACTTCATAGAATTATTTTAACCTCAGTGTTCTAAAGAAGAAAAAGAAGGATAAGGTAGCAAGAGATGAAAGCAAGTGCCAAGCTCCGTGTGGTTGAAATAATGAGTCTGGGTTGCACAAGGCCGTATTGGGATAACCTTGAAGCCAGATTGCGAAGGCTGACATATAGAAAAAAATTCCCAGCCAAAACCAAGGAAAATATTTTTTGCTCAAATTTGGTTTCGAATTGATCATTATTGCTGGTGCCCAAAAAAGAATAATCCACCAATATGCTTCAAAGTTTTCTGCAATCTCCTCAGGGAAGATGCCAAAGGCCGCCATAGCAGCTATACCAACAAATCCAGAAAATAATCTTGTTGTAGTGGAGTAAAACGCAAGAATAACCTCTGTAATAAGCCATAATGCTATAGAAAGTGCCCAAAAATTAAAATTAATACCAAAATCTGTACCAAAGAACCAACTCAAAATACCGTAAACAGAAATTGTCACTAAATAAGTTTTAAAAAAATGCTGGTCACTCCAGCTTTTTGCTGAGAATATATTTACTAACCAAGGTATGCATATGAACATAGTCATGCTCAATAAATCTGCCCAGCCACCCCAATGAGTATGGGTGCCATGCATTAATAGTGATCCTGGACCTAAGAAGACTGCTGCGCCAGCATAGACAAGGGCAATGACGTTTGTCCCATGAAAGGGCATACCTTTCTTTGTTGATTCATTTGCTAGAATCCAGAACATTATTAAGCCTGTAGTGATGAATCCGAGATTACTTAATGCATTTACTGGCTCCCTAAAAAACCCACCACTAATTCTTTCACACCATCGCGAAACTTCCCCAATAGCATAACCAGGCTCAACTGAAAGAAGGCCTCCAGATGAAGCAAAAAAAAAATATAAGATAAAGAATAGTATTGTTGCTATAAGAGGAATAAAGAAAACAGGTTTATTCATTGTGAAAATTATATATTAAAATCCATCGTCCTCTCTGGCTGTTTCAATATGAACTTCTAAACCATTAGAATTTACCCGCACAAGAATTGGATTACAGCAAACTTGACAGTCTTCAACATATTCTTGATTCTCTATTGACAGATCTATCTCAAAATAAATATGCTCCCAGCAGTAAGGACATTGGCCAAGGTGCTCTTCAAGCATTTGTTAAGCTTTCCTTTTAAAAAATAAAACAATTCCTGTTATTGCACTAACAAGCGCAAGAATTGAAAATAGTTGTAAGAAGAAGTTATCTATATTATCCCGTTCTTCCCAATCCATAATATGAAATCCCCACATCAAATCCCAGATTCTCCATTGGGCTGAACGAATTGCTGCAACCTCGCCGGAGTAGGGATTTATATAGACATTGATTTCTTCATCTTTGTCATTAACCGCCTTAATTTGGTATATAGGTAGATCGCGTCCACGAAATTCAGAACCTTTTTTGCCCTCAGTAATTTCATTAACCTCCAAGGGTTCAAGATTTGTTTTTTTTGTGACAATATTTTGTGCATCTGCATACGTAATTTTCTTTACATCGTTGCCTTCATAATCTAGATATTTCCGGCCACTAGCATCTTGTACAATCAAAAGATCAAGATCACCACGACTAATAAAACTTATATTTTCTGCGTCTGATATTTCAAAATTGATATCCTGAAAATTTACTGAATTTTGTGGTTTTTCTCGATATTGTTCTCCACGGACATCTTCGATTTTATTAAAGGCAAAATAAATACCTGAAACAGTCCACAAAAGCAGTTGAATTGATATAAAAAGGCTTAAATAACTGTGGACTTTTCTTAAAACAAATTTCATACAATTCCTTAAGTTAAGTATTTGGGTATTTCTTGAAAAAATAAAGAGTACTGCCCATATTTAATACTAGATCCAATCATCGTTTGGGGCGGTTCGGTCTATGTCCACTGAATCCCCAGTGTTAACCGTTCCCTTAGGTTCAACCAACATAATTTTACATTCATTTGTTGCATAGGGTTTATGTTCTGTTCCTTTCGGCACAACAATCATTTCACCTGCTTGGAGATTGACAGTTGAATCTGTAAATTCAATAAACATTTCACCTTCAATTACTATAAATACCTCGTCAGTTTCAAGGTGTTTATGAAAGGTAAACTCATTATTGATTTTAACTAACTTAAATTGATAATTATTCATTTCAGCAATAACTTTCGGAGACCATAAATCAGAAAACTTTGCGAATTTGTCTTGTAAATTTAAGACTTTCATAAATTAAGAATAGCAAAATAGTAAAATAATATGATGCATTTTGAAGAAATCAGAGTGATCTTTACGATCTACTTAAGTGCACTGTTGCCAGTATTAATTTTATTCTTTCTTCGGAAAGATATCAGGAACTGGGTTCTCAAATACTTTTTTGTAATGTTGCTTATTTGTATCTTTGGGTGGGAATTGTGGTTCACTTATGGGCTCTTAGGTGGAGATGAAGTAAATTTCAGAAGATCAGACTTTTTAAATTTTTGGATTCCACAAGATATTAATTGGCTGCTAAATTCATTAGCTGATGCTGGGACGGTTTGCCTTGGAGGATTGCTGCTTATTTGGTTGATTTATGGGAAATCACAAACTATTTTTCTCTCTTGGCAATGGGGACCATTTTTAGTGTTTTATTCATGGTGTCTTTTGCAAAACATCTATGTTGAACTGTTTGTTTATCATGATCAACTTGCGCTAGAAAAAGAATTATCATGGGCTCCTTTATCGCCGGGAGGAAATTTTTTCAATCCCATACTGTTCCAATGGGACAAAAAATCTTTATTACTGCAGACACAAATGCCATGGATATTGTTAGGTCCAATTGCCTATTCACTTGCGATAAAATTTGCAAAAAAAAATTAGTTTAAGAATCTTTTTCTAAAGATGTTCTCTCTTCATAGATCAAAATGGTGTCTTTTTGAATCTGGCCAACAACAAATTCTGCTGCAAACAAAATACTGCAGATTAGCATGCCTACCACGAAATAAAAAATTGAGTCTCTAGAACCTTTCTCAGCACTCCACCCAATATAAGCATATAAAATCCCACTCAGAAACAAGGCTACAAAACCATAATCATTATCCAAAAAAAATAAAACTAATGCGGCGATTAAAAGTACAAAAGTAAAAATATGGAACATAAAATTATTCTACTTCCTCACAGATTGTCAGCAAGCCTTTTTGCATGAATTTCTTCGATAATCATTTGCGCTTGCTGAATGGCAAGGCCCACATAAGTCTCTGGATCAAGTATCCTATCAAGCTCTTTTTCAGTAATATTTTTGCTAATGATTTCATTTTGAAGGGCAGCTTCTTTTAAAGATAAATTATTATTAAGCGCAAATTTTGCGACGTCATGCATTAAATCGTTGGCTGTGTCTTTGCCAATGACATTGGCTAAATAGAAAGTAAGTCTTTGAGAAAGAATTAGACCATTCGTTAAATTAAGGTTTTCCCGCATTCGAAGCTTATTTACTCTAAGTGTATTTAATAACGGTTTTGCCACATTAATCATCTCTTGGGTGGATATGGATACAAGCTTTAACTCAGAATCACTCTTTGCTCCATCGCGTTCAAAACTGTTCACCATATCATCTAGCACTACCTCTGAGATTCTAGGTATTAGCCGTGAGTACTCGATAAGCTTGCCGGGACCACGCGGATTTTTCTTTTGCGGCATAGTGCTGCTTCCAACCGCCTTGGATCCAAGATCCTCTTCTGTTTCACCTAGCTCAGTCATCTGTAGAAGCGTAAGCTCATGGCCTATTCTTCCAAATGATTTAGATATAATTGCAAGGGTTAATGCGTATTCTGCGAAGACATCTCTTATTCCATGCCAATCGTCTTTTGCTGGCTCATTCAACCCCAGATTTTTCATCATAAGGGCTTCAGTTTGAATAGCTTGTTTACCCAAACCTAAATATGAACCCACAGCGCCTTTTAAAATCCCAGACTTATTTATTTTAGATTGTACATGGCGCAATCGTTCGATATTCCTTCTGTTCTCCGCTAACCAAGTACTTACTTTTTTACCAAAAGTTATTGGTAAAGCATGCTGACCCAATGTTCTGCCAGTCATATAAGTTTCAAGATTGTCCTTTGTAAGTTTGAGTAGGGATGTCTCAACATCAAGTAAGTCTGCCACTAGTAAATCGAGGGTATCATTTAATTGCAAAACCAGAACCGTATCCCAAATGTCGACTGTAGTAGCACCAAAGTGAAGATACTCTGCTGCTTCTTTATCAATTGAACGTTTCCAAACATTAAGTCGGGCAACTAAAGTATGTCTCACAAGCTCGTATTCTGCATTGATGTCTTTCTGGCTCATGTGCTCTATGTCTGCTTTAGACTCAATAGAATCTGCTGCCCATTTAGGGATGATTCCTAGTGAAGCCTGGGCTTGAGCTAATGCAACCTCGACGTCCATAAAGAGTTGGTTTCTGTAGTCTGTGTTAAAAATTTGAGATACGGTCTTATCAGCCTGTAATTTAATACAAAACATCAAGAATAAAATTAATATTAGTCGCATTATGGAGTTGGTGTTTTATATATATTAACGATAGTAACTCCAATTACTATTAGGAACAAACCGAAGATAGACTGCCAATTCAGGGTTTGTTTATAAAGAAAATAGCTTAATAGAGCGACCGAAAATACACCTAATCCAGCCCAAGATGCATACATTATGGATAGCGGAATGCGCTGTGATAATACCGCTAAAAAGTAAAAAGAAATACCATATGAAATTAGTAGTGCAGTTGTGGGGAGTGCTTTTGAAAAATTTTGTGAGGCGGGCAGCAACATGGTCCCTAAAACCTCAAAACCTATAGCAATAAATAGTAAAAGATAAGTAGTCAAAATAAACTTAATCGTGACATGAATCGCATTCTAAGGCTCTACATAGCCGGTAATTTTTATAATGCGCAAAGGCAACAATTGAAGCTCCTAAAAGGGTTAATAATTTTTCCCCTAATTCTCCTAGCACTTCCTCACCCAAGAATACTGCGGTAACTAAAATTATTAAACCTAAGATACCATAAAGTATGAAAGATGAAGATTTATGGTTTTTATATCCAGCATAAAGAGCAAAGATACTTACTGGAAGGGCAAATAAAAGAATAAGGTAATGCACAAACTCATTATCGAATGATATCGACAAAAAGCCTGAACCAATAACCACAAACGAGGGCACAAAAAAGCAGTGCAGAACACAAACCAAAGAGATTGTGATTGCTGCTTTATCGGAATTTATTTGCGTCTTCAGCATGGTGAAAATATTTTATGTCAAGTTCAATGTATTTTCTAATGAAACTCATATTTAATGGATCATATTATTATCCATGTTTTTTAATTATATCCAGTGCCCATTTTTTTACACTGGGATTAGTTTCAACGTCTAAAATAAACTCTTGCCCAAAGCCTTTGTAGAAAATGGTGCAGGCATTTTTATTTTGCCACTTCATTCTATTTAAAAATAAACTGTCTGAATTTTTAAAATATTTTGATGGCAGCTTCCACCTTGATCTACTTCTATTCTTCTCAGTTAAGACTAATTTTTGATGTGTTTGTTTGAAAAGGCCATGACCTTTGGCTTTAAACTTCTTTCCCAAGACTTCCAAGTTGTTTTTTGCAACGTATAGAGCATTGTTGGTAAATCGAGAAGTATCTCCATACCCGTGGGGATGTTCAATATTTTTTTCTTTAAGATATTTCATAATCTCTGAGGTTCCCTCTATGATCTTTTCAATTTGTAACCAGCCAAACAAATGATGAACATCATTACCATTATTGGAAAAGTTTTTAAACCAACCAAAAAATAAAAATAAGTCACCAGGGCCAACGCCTCTATTCTTTAATTCTGTTTGAGATGAGCTTGCTTGACCGAAGATGCCAATCGATTCATTCAATAATGGATCATTATGGCAGTAATCATTTGGTAAGACTTTAGCAGATACCTCTTTTAATAATTGGGTCCCAGATATCCCATCAAAATCTAAATCTTTATATTTTTTTGGAGAAGGGCTGGCCTGCGGTATTGGAATGGAGAAAAGCTTTCCATTACTAAATATTGGTGAAGCCGTACCCCCAGCTTTTGAGTCAAAACCCTTCCTGCTTAAAATGATTCTCTTCAATTTTCTGCTTTGTCAGCTTTCCGAGTCTGTAAGCCGACATCTTCTGCTATTGCGTTGGGTACAAGCATGGTCAAAGCATAGTGGGCGATTTTCCATTCTCCTTGAATTAACTGCACAACTCCAGTCCCTCTGCACTTTCCTAATCTATCATTAAATAGAATCTCATCAAACCAACGTATATTGCCACTTCCTTCCCAATTGCGTTCTAGCACTTTATAAGTCCAGCCGTGGCCATCTGCAAATGGTACTTCAGCGTAGGCTTTGAATTCCTCGATAGTCCAACGCTCGGTTTTATCTGTTCCCAAAAAGATCGCATCCGCGGTATACCGAGCAAAATAGTTTTGGAAATTGCCTTCGTGTGCGTCTCTGTGCAAGCCATCTAAAAGCCCATCAGGATTTTCGTCAGTCCAGCTTTCGTAGGAAAGCAAAAACAGAATTGAAAGAACTATTTTTTTCATAATTTTATTTTACAGTTAATGGTCCTTCTTTCTAGCTAGGATTGTTGAAGATAATATTCCAAATCAACAATAAAAAAATAAAACTAAATCAAAAAAACTTTTCATTAGCAATCATTTTACAGCAACGAATTGGAATAATTTACGACTATTTGTATTGGTAATTCTATATGTATTAGGTTATGAGCTTAGGTATTATTCCAAGTTGGGCAAGAATACCAAAGATAATTAACAAAACAATGCTGAAGATTATATTAAGATTCTTCTTTTGAACCCAATCGAATACGTTATCTATAAATTTTCTTATCCATTCATCTACTTTAACCATGAATTCGAGAGCCTTTTTTGTCCATGTGTCAGTCATGTTGATTAAGGAAAGAAAAATTATTGCGATGATAAGCCACACAACACCGTTTAAGATCATGTCAATAATCCAACCAACTACTACCCAATTTATTTCCATTATTATTTATTATTTTTCAAAAGTTGTTTTCTAAAAATGAGAACACAAAATTTGAATTTCACAAAGTACATATAGCCACATTAATTTTTCCCATATTGAAATTAGAGTATTGTTGCTGTATCCGGTTCCTGAACTATTTTGTTTTCAATAAAACCAATTCCATCAATTTCTACCTTTACTTTGTCGCCAGGAACTAACCAATTTTGTGTTGCCAACGCAGAACCCTCAGGTGTACCAGTAGGAATTAAGTCTCCAGGCTCTAAGGTAAAGGCAGTTGATAAATATTCTATTAATGTATAACAATCATAAATCAACAAACTTGTACTAGTATTTTGACGCTCTTCATCATTGACGTATGTTCTTAGATTTAAATTATGAGGATCATCTATTTCATCAGCAGTAACAATATATGGCCCAAAAGGACAGTGGGTATCCCAAGACTTACCCATCGTCATTGTATGAGGAGGGCCTCTAAACTGCCAATCTCTTACTGTGAAATCGTTAACAACAGTGTAGCCATATATAGCTTTATGAGCTTGATCATAAGGTACATGCCTGCATGTCTTACCGACAACGATCCCAAGCTCCCCCTCATAATCAAGCCAGTTGGAAGCATTAGGTCTGTGCACTTCACCATAGGGATCATTTACTGATGAGTTTTGTTTATTGAAAATATTTGGAAATTGTTCTTGGAGCTCAACCTTGTTGCTGTGATGGTCTTTAAGATCTTTAGCCTCCTCAACGTGTTTTTTATAATTTAAACCAACCGCAAGAATCTTTTTTGGCGTCTTGATAGGTGCTTTGAATATTACATCTTCTGGCGATATACCTATTATATTTGACTCAAGATAGTCAGTAGCTTTATCAATTCCAATATCGCCCAAACTGATTAACTCAAGCATATCAGAGGGGAGTGATGCATCAGATAAATCCACAATATTTTCATTCTTAAGAGCTCCTACTCTCAATTCTTGTTCTGTTTTCAGAGTAAACGTTAAAAGTTTCATATAAATAAATATCTCAAAGTATAAATAGTTACTTTAATAAGTAAGTATAATTAATTATATGGAAAAAATTTTTAATAAAGATCTATATTTAAATTACAAATCCGACTTTTCACCTGATGACTTTCATCATGTCGCATTCAAAACCACTAATTATGAAGAAATGGTAGAGTTTTATAAAAAACTTTTTGGTTGCGAGCCTCTTTATCAAAGTGATCAAATAACATTCTTAGCCTTTGATGATGAGCATCATAGAGTAGCAATTGCCAATACATCAAATGTTCTAAAAAACTTAGGTTTTGTTCCAAAATTAATTATGAACCTGAAGCTATTTCTCAATAAAAAAATACCATCTATTGTGGGCCTTGATCATATCTCGTACAGAATTAATCCGATAGATAGATGGTTTAACTTTTATTTTGAAGCAAAAGAGCGAGGCCTAGATCCACTTTGGACAATAAATCATGGATGGATTAGTGGCATATATTACAAAGATCCAGATGGCAACTTAGTTGAAATATTTTTTGAACATTTTTCTTCAGCCGAAGAATTTAAAAATAATATTTCACCAGATTTTGAAGATGAGCCAATAGGAACAAATATGGATATAGAGGTTTTATATACAATGTATAAGGCTGGCAGTGAGTTTTCGGAGTTAATAACAAAAGGTAATACTGTTCCTGAGGGTAAGAAACCAGTTTCAGGGATTGATGCTGTAGTTAATATGAAAAAGAAATTTAGAGATTAACTTCTTTGATGTCTAATCCAAACATAACTCTTTATCATGCAAATTGGTCATTTTGCAGTCAAATGGTGAGAGTTGCTTTTCTCGAAAAGGGCTTTTCATTTGATGAGCGTCATATAAAACTCTGTGACCAATATCCAGAAGGTGAAAATATTGATAAAGACTATCTAGCAATTAACCCACTTGGGACTGTTCCTGCAATTGAGATAGATGGGAACGTAATATGTGGTAGTGAAGAAATAATTTATCAAATAGATAAGATTGACTCTAATAATAACTGTTCACTCTATCCAGATAATGTGGATGAAACTGACATTAGAAAATGGGCCTCAGATACCACAATAACTGATGGGGTAAAATTTGCATCGACACTGGGAACGATAATGCCAGTTTTTTCATCGCCACTTCTGCAATACATGATTAAAGCTCTGCCCTTTAGCTCAATAATGAAAATACTTTTGAGGCATCCTAGAAATGATAGAAAGATGATCTTTGCTGCGATGTACTTTGGTAATCCATCAAAAAAAATTCCATTTATGGGAGTAAATAACTATGTTGATGAAATCATAAAACTAGAAAAGCTGTTTTCGGATGGCAGAAATTTTTTTTACGACACTTTTTCTCATGTTGATATAAACCTTATGTGTGTTTTCAACAGATTGGTTGATCTTGGTCTAGAAGAAACTGTATCACACAAAACACCCTTCATTCATGAATATTGGGAAAAGCTTAAATCAAGGAATAGTTATCAAAATGGAATTCTTAATTACTACACCGATAAAGAAAAAAAACTATTAAGTGAATTTTATAAAAACAATGATTCCTCGGTTCTCAAAGCAATCCTGGAACAAATCGATAAAAAACTATGATTAAAAACAACCTTTTGATATTTTTGCTTGTTTTTTTTACTGGTTACGGATTTTCCTCTCCTAATATCGTAATTATTCTTGCTGATGATTTGGGGTGGAATGATGTGAGTTATCATGGCAGTGAAATAGAAACTCCTAATATTGATAAGTTAATTTCGTCAGGTGTCGAACTAGACAGGTTCTATGTTCAGCCTACCTGCAGCCCAACAAGGGCTGAACTCATGACAGGCAAATCCGCACTGAGGTTAGGAATAACAAGACCAATATCAAAGAACCAAAGATTAGGCTTAGGTCTTGAAGAAAAAATCTTACCTGAGTATTTAAAAGAATTAAATTACAACACCTATCTTTTAGGTAAATGGCATCTTGGTTCTTATACACCTGAATATTTTCCGACAAGGAGAGGTTTTGATTACTTTTATGGCTACCTTTCAGGAGGAATTGGTTATTGGGATCATGTTCATGGTGGTGGTCACGATTGGCAGCGAAATGAGGTTGGTCTAAGAGAAGATGGATACACAACACAATTAATCAAAAACGACACATTGAGGATTATTAATGAGCACGATTTCTCCAACCCCATTTTTTTAAATATAAATTTTGGTGCGCCGCACATTCCCAATGAAGCACCCGAAGAGTCAGTGCTTAAATACTCATATATTGACGATGAAACAAGGAGACTTCATGCTGCCATGGTGCATGAAATGGATAATGCTATTGGTGAAATTGTTGTTGCCTTAGAAGATAAAAATGAACTTGAGAACACCATAGTAGTTTTTGCTAGTGATAACGGTGGTTTAACCCCAGATGTAAAACTTAACCCATCATTTTTGGCTATACCTAAAATAATTGGCATTTGTAATACTGAAAATAGATTTGGTATCAGTCTTTTTCAATGGGTGTGTCAGAATTACTCTGGGGGCAGCAGTAACAAACCTCTGCCAGAAGGAAAAATGTCTGTGTCGGAAGGAGGTATAAGAGTTCCTGCAGCAATCTGGTGGCCTGGAAAATTAGAAGATTTAAAAAGTGAAAACTTTATTTCAATGATGGACATCTTGCCTACTATTCTTGATCTAATTAACTATGAAAACCAATTAGATATTGATGGAGAATCAAGGGTAACTTCTTTAAGTGATGTGACAAGCTCAGAATCATCTAAATATGTTGTAACTAATATAATTAATGATAAATATGCTGTTATAGATATGCCCTATAAACTAATTACATCTACAGAAGGCGACCAGCTCTTTAATATTCTTAACGATCAATCTGAAAGCACAAATATTGCACAAGAAAATCAAGCAATAGTTTCTGAGCTTAAAAACATATTGTCTCAATGGCAGTTTGGTGAGAACAGATCTTTACCAATTTCAGAAGTTTTAAAAGACCCAGATTTGTTTGGTGGTGAAGAAGACAGAATCCCATGGGTTGAAAAAGCTTTCAAAAATTCTGAAACAAACTTAACACCGAACAATGGGGGCGATTTAAAGTGGGTATTGCTTTTTGGGATTGTAATAATCTTATTTATTTCTGTTTGGATTTATAGAAAATAAGCAACTTTGCTGTAGAGGAGCAGATGCTGCTATCTAATCTTCTTTCTTTAAAGACTTTTGCACTTCAGGATCTTGTAAGGCAATTACTAGACGTTCTTGAAGTTTTACAAGATCTTCACTGATTACTAACATGCCCTTTTCCATCGCAAGAGACTGTTTGTTTGTTATAGAAAGCCCATCTTCGCTACTCATAAAATTATAAAGCGCTAATATCTCATCTTCAGAATAAACTTCTCTGTACACAGCTGGCATTTTTTTCGCAATGCCGCTCAAGTATTCACTCAAAATAGGATAGAAAAAATCAGCAAATGCTTCGCTATTTACATCTAACCCCATTGGCTCCATTGCAGAAAACCATGAATTTATCATTGATTTTTCTTGTTGTGCGATGAACTGCTCTTGAACAATAAAGTCTATCATGTCGTCAACAGACTTATCATCTGCAAAGATGCAAGCATTAAAGATTATTATTAGAGATATGTAAATTTTTTTCACATACTTATAATACAAAAGATTAATTTCATATTTAAGTAAAATTATACAAAATATATTAATTAATAGACTCTATGTTATTATA
>CENU01162289.1_pt1 | contig 96621 bp, 86 predicted proteins | sample 361331 | NCBI WGS metagenome assembly CENU01 (sample SAMEA2619766, study PRJEB7988) | marine metagenome | isolation source: saline water (ENVO:00002010), including | reverse complement strand
GGCACCATATCATAATCCGATGTAATCCAATAAAGTCCTCATAGCCCTGTTAATGCCTTGGAACCATCATTAATGGTCCGATATAATTTAAGAGCAGATTGTAAGCGCTGCATATTCAATTTGTTTGATTACTTAGGTTGGAATATGATCTGTGATGATCTTATGGGAGGACTTTGATGCTTTACGAGCTCTTAGTAGATAAGATTAAGGCAAAAGCGATGATTAATAGTTCTGCCTAAGAAGACGGAGACGTGCTGAATATTGTACGTTTGATGAATAGGCTTTTTTTGCTCTAACCTTATGTGAATCTTGAGAAAGAGCAGTGTTCTTTTGGATATCATCAAAGGGGTGCCCGAGATGAGCTAGTCTTCCGCGGGCTGTATTGGTGCTATTTGTTCGCGAGGTGGCTTTAAAAATCATTAACCTTGCGTTTTTTACCGGGAGGCAACAAGAGGAGCAAGGAACAAAAAATATTTTGACTACCTACAAAAATTAAGTTATTTTGCGCCATTTTTTTAGGCCCAAAAAATAGAATGAATGACAGTTTTCGGGCCGTCCGCTTTCGTAAATTGATTAGGAACGTTTATACCAAAAGATTTATGAAATATGGGCGTCAACCCCACGGCGTATTTTGGTCTGATTTGGGTCGGCAGCAAAGCCGGTTCAAGATTATTATTTATCAGATGTTAGCGTTGGCACCCTCAGGTATTATAAAGATAGCTGATGTTGGGTGCGGATATGGGTCTTTGGCAAATTACATGCGAGAGATGCCTAATTGCTCAAGATTTTCATACACCGGGTATGACATTAATCCTACTCTCATTGATGCTTGCCTAGAACACTCATTTCTACCTCCCAACTCGTTTGCTATTGGTGATTATCCGAAAGTTCTGGTTGATTTTTCTGTCATGTCCGGCACATACAACATGTCGGTCACTAGAGATTTGACGCACTGGGAGAGTTATGTGTTTCGATGTCTTACCAAGTGCTGGAGCCATTCTCGAGTAGGAATGATTTTCAACGTGCTAGTTGCTAATAAATCGCATATCAGCGATGGAATGCTTTACCACTGTGAGGTCGAAAAGTTACGCCGCCGCTGTATGCGACAGTTTGGACCGACGCGAGTTATCCGGGAGAAAAGCCTCCCACGCGACGCTACACTAGTTGTTACCCGCTAGGTGTTTTCGGTATAAAGTTTAAAACCGTGGCGTTTATACAGTATCTGCGTGCTCCGTTTGGCCCGTCCGAAAAGACATGTCCAAGATGGATATCAGAGCTCACTGATCGAATCTCAGTCCGGATCATCCCATAGCTGATATCTCTCCTTTCGTAGACCGCGCCATCAACAGATTTTTTGAACGATAACCAGCCGGTTTTTGAGTCAAAGCGGTCGTTGGTATCAAAAAGCGCGGCACCACTCAGTTTGTCAACAAATATGCCGTCTTTAACGTTCTTAAAAATCTCATATTCTTTGCAAAATCTCTGGTCAGTACCATTTTCAAAAGCTACTTGATACACTTTTCCCTCACCAAGTGAAAACTTTCCAAGGGCATAATAGAAGTCTTTCGGTTCCATATAACCTTGAAAGCCGAATGCTTCAGTCCCCTCGTCGAGGAAAATTATCGTGGGCGTTGCCCACGTCGGTGTCTTTATACTGAGACCATCAAGTTGCTTTGCTGTTCTGAATGAAATCGGTATTGATCCGGCATACTGGTCTGTAATGTCGTTCTTCAACTTTTCGCAGTATGGACAATACTCACTACTTTCAATGATGAGTATCTGTTTTCCCTCTAAAAGTGCATTGTTATTGCTGATTTCCGTCTCGACAGAGTCAAAGGAAATTCCAGTCGAATTGTCCGGGCAATAGCCATTTGGATTTTTCTGCAGATAATTCTGATGGTAAGGTTCTGCCGCAGTGAAGTGAGTTAGCGGAATAATCTTAGTTGCAATCTCCCCAAAGTCGGCATTTGAGAGTAGTGTTTGGAATTCGTCCAATGTTTTGTTTGCGACCTTTACTTGTTCTTTGTTGGTGGTAAAGATCATTGACCTGTACTGGGTTCCTACGTCATTTCCTTGCCGATTTACCTGAGTAGGGTCGTGATATTCAAAAAACGATTCTAAGAGAGTTCTCAAGTTGACTGCGTTAGAATCGTAAGTAACACGCACCGCTTCAGCGTGGTTGTTGGGATTCATTCGATTTGATGGAAGTGTGATCGCCCTGTATGTTGCGTCAACACCCTTTCCATTTGCATAGCCGGATACGACGTCTATTACACCTGGTATTCTGGAAAACATTTTTTCTGCACCCCAAAAACAACCGGCTGCAACCACAATAGTTTTTTTATTATAGGTGGCTCGAACCTCATCTTGAGAAGCTTTCGGGGTAGACGCGGCAATAGAACTTGTCATTAATAAAACTCCTAAATAAACCCACATTGTCGTACTCTACACTTTAATTAAATACATATACGTCAACTAAATAGACTACGATCTGAAATATATTGAATTTTAATGACACAGATAAATTTCCTTTTAGGATAGCTTCGATGCGCCATCTGTTTTGGTGTGTTTCACGTTTAAACTTCGAGAATCAAAGCTGCCATCGTAAGAAAGATCGGTAATAATATCCCTGAGGAGCCTTTTTTGGTGTTAAGCTCAAGCTCCCACGGAGCAACGTTTTAAACTATTTTTTTGAATACTTACAGGTTGTCAATGTGATCGGAAAAATTATTGCTGGTTTAAGCGGCTGGCTTGTTGCAGGTCCACTTGGTGCTCTTTTAGGGATTTTGTTAGGGCATCAGTTTGATCGTGGGTTTGGAAATCTTATAATCCCTATGAGCGAGGGAGAACGCCATAAAATTCGTGAGATTTTTTTTTCCACGCTCTTCAGTTTATTAGGACATCTTGCGAAAAGCGATGGGCATATCTCCCAATCTGAGATTGCTCTCACGGAAAATATGATGACTAACCTTGGCTTGAGTGCTGAGCGAAGACAAGAGGCTATAAAATTTTTTAAAACGGGTGCTGCTAAAGATTTCTCTATCCAGCTTTGTGTTGAGTCATTTGTTCAAGTAAGTGGCAGACATGCGAATCTAAAAAATCAGCTTCTAAGTTATTTGATTTCACTCGCTTTGGCAGATGGTGAGCTTCACCCCGAGGAAGAGTCTGTCCTTCGAAATCTTGCAATTGATTTAGGTTTTTCGAAAAGTAATTTTGAAGATTTAATCCGGATGATCGGCGCTCAAGCCAACTTCGCTAATGGTGGTTCAACTGCACGCGATGAAGATAAACTAGCCGACGCCTACAAATCTCTTGGGGTCGCATCGAGTAGTCCTGAATCGGTGGTTAAGAAAGCCTATAGAAAGTTAGTTAGCCAGAATCATCCAGATAAGCTGATTGGGCAAGGAGTCCCCGATGACATGATAAAACTGGCTACTGAGAGGACTCAAAAGATTCAAATGGCTTATGATCTGATATGTGAATCTAGGAAGGGTAAGTAAGTTGTCTTAAGTAATATTAGAGTTCTTTCGTTGTTTGAAACGAGCGAGTTAGTTGACCTTGCGTCTAGGTCTTTCTATAATGCGTGGCTTACGTGAATAGGGCGTGTTAGGTCCGGGTTTTTTTGGTCTGACATTGATAGTTTGATGCGGGATGGAGCAGTCTGGTAGCTCGTCGGGCTCATAACCCGAAGGTCGTTGGTTCAAATCCAGCTCCCGCTACCACCCGGCTCGATTGTTTAGCACAAATCGAGTATTGACTTTTGTATCAGTAAACCTCAGCTTGAATAACCTTTTCGAGCCTGAGAGTGTGAACAAGGTCCGGTTGAGGAACTTGTACGCGGTGTAACTGTTAGAATGGGCCAAATGGCCCATTTTTTATATGTACAAAGTGAGGATAATTTTGACAATCGGGAAAATCGCACTAAAGCAACTTTTAAGTCCGGTTATCGAAGCTCTGGGCTTCCAGTTGTGGGGGATTGAAATCGAAAATAACAAAAAAGTTTCTTTATTGCGTGTGTATATTGATTTGATTGACAATTTTATCTCAGTCGATGATTGTGAGGTTGTTAGTAAGCATATTGCGTCAATTCTAGATGTAGAGCAGGTATTTTCTGGAAAATATACTTTGGAGGTTTCGTCTCCTGGAATAGAGAGACAGTTATACGACTTGGCACAGTACGAATTGTTCATCGGGCATGAGATAGCTCTGAAGCTCAGATTCGCGCATGAAAATAGAAAAAACTTTAAAGGTTGTTTGCATGGCGTGGAGGGAGACGAAGTTGTTGTGCAAATTGAAAGTAGTGAGTATCTATTTCCTTTCGAAAATATTGATCGGGCAAATGTAATAGCAAAATTTTGATCTTCGTGAGGTTTTGATAATGAATAAAGAGATTCTAATGGTGACTGAGGCTGTCTCCAATGAAAAGGGAGTTGAAAGAGAGATTATATTTGAAGCTATCGAACAGGCTTTGGCCACGGCTACTAAGAAGAGGTTCGAAGAGGGAGCAAATATTCGGGTTGTAATAGATCGCGAAACAGGAGGTTATGAGTCATTTCGCTGGTGGGAAGTTGTCGCCGATGACGTTTTAGCAGAATTAGGCACGCAGTTTACCACGGAGGAGGCCTATGAAAAAGATCCTGACCTAGGTGTCGGTGATTTTTACGAGGAGCGGGTAGCAAATGCGAACTTTGGACGCATAGCCGCTCAAGCTGCAAAGCAAGTTATTGTCCAACGTGTCAAAGATGCGGAGAGGGAAATCATCGTAAACCGATTCAAGCATCGTGTCGGAGAGCTTCTCAACGGCACGGTAAAAAAAGTTACCCGAGAACACGTAGTGATTGATTTTGGAGACAATGCGGAGGGGCTGTTACCGAGAGAGCAGTTGGTAGGCCGTGAAATCTTTAGGATAAATGATAGGACCAGAACGATTTTGATAGCTATTAGAGAGGATACACGCGGGCCCCAATTGTTGGTATCAAGAATTTCTCCCGAAATGTTGATACAGCTTTTCAGAATTGAAGTTCCTGAAATAGCGGAGGGAATTATAGAAATTAAAGGCGCGGCAAGAGATCCCGGCCAGAGGGCAAAGATAGCGGTTAAGAGTAAAGACGCTCGAATAGACCCAGTTGGGGCTTGTGTGGGCATGAGAGGTGCCCGCGTTCAGGCTGTGTCAAATGATCTCGATGATGAAAGAGTAGACATTGTGCTGTGGGACGATAATCCAGCACAATTAGTAATTAATGCTATGGCGCCTGCGGAGGTGGGGTCTATTGTGGTCGATGAGGACTCACATTCGATGGATGTGGCGGTAAATGAGGAAAATCTTGCGCAAGCCATCGGTAAAGGCGGGCAGAATGTGCGTCTTGCATCGGAACTTACTGGATGGAATATAAATGTGATGACGTTGCAAGATGCGGAAGACAAGCAATTGCAGGAGGCAACAGTCACTGTAAACATGTTTATGCAGGAACTCGACATTGGAGAGGACATTGCTATTGTGCTTGTAGAGGAGGGTTTCACCAGTGTAGAGGAAGTAGCGTATGTTCCGCTTGATGAAATGAGCGCTATTGACGACTTTGATGAAGACCTATCGCAGGAGCTACGTGTCCGCGCAAAGGATGCTCTTCTCACGATGGCGCTTGTAAGTGAAGAAAAATTGACCAGTTCTCTACCGGCGGATGACTTACTCAGTATGGAGGGAATGGACAGAATTCTCGCTCATAAATTAGCCGCCAAAAATATTATTACAATGGAGGATCTTGCTGAACAAGCGGTAGATGACATATCAGGTATTGATGATTTGAGTGATCAACGTGCGGCCGAATTAATAATGACGGCTCGTGCACCTTGGTTTGAGTGATAAAAATAGTAATGAGGCAGACATTGATAAAGGATTACCGATGGCTGAAGTGACAGTTAGCGAGTTGGCGATGACCGTGGGTGCATCTGTAGACAGGTTGTTAAAGCAGATGACTGACGCGGGCCTAGCACATACCAATGCTGAAGCGCTGGTATCAGACGGAGAAAAACAAGTTTTGCTCGCATATCTCAAGGGTTTGCATGGAGCACCTACTCGTGAGCCTGGAAAGATAACGCTTCGGCGCAAGACGTTAACAACATTAAAATCGGCGAATCGAAAAACTGTAAATATCGAAGTCCGCCGAAAGCGAACCTTTGTCAAGCGACCGGACGAGGTGGTATCAATATCGCCTCCGGGATCAGCCGAAACCTCGGAAAATAAAAAAGCGAGCTCAAACGTAGCCTCGGCTAAAGTATTAGATGAAGTTGAGGCGCAGCGGGTAGCAGCAATTGAAACTCGCCGAAAGGCCGATGAGGAGGCCAAGGATAATGAGAGTCAGAGAGACTTAACTAAAACAGAATCTTTGAAAAGTAAGACAGTTGACCTTACAGATAAAAAAATATCGCGTGTGGATCCGGCAGTTGCTGACTTATCGACACCACCCTCAGAAATCGTCCATGACAAGGGGCGACGGACAAACAAAGCAAAGGATGATGATGATCCAATCAGGCGTGTCAAAAAACCGATTGCAAAAGGTGTTAAGAAAAAATCTCATCTAGTTCTCGAGGATGTCGAAGTAGGTGGAAACAAAAAAACGAGGCTGAGATCGGCCATTGCTACTCCACTGAAAGTCAAAAATAAGCATATTTTTAAGCTCCCGACAGAGAAGAAAATTAAAGAAATTTCCGTGGGTGATGAAATATCAGTTTCTGATTTGGCATCGGGATTGTCTTTAAAGTCGGGTGATGTCATTAGGAAACTTGCGAAACTAGGAGTTGTCGCAACTGCTCAGGAATTGATAGATCAAGAAACTGCCCTGTTAGTTACTGAAGAATTAGGGCATAAAGCAACACCCTCGAGTAATACTGATTTGGAAGAGCAATTGGTAGCGTCCTTTACTGAACAAGAGCGACACGGTACTCAACTACCTCGGGCACCTGTGGTAACTATTATGGGTCACGTAGATCATGGCAAAACTTCCCTTTTGGACTATATACGAAAAACCAAGATAGCAATAGGTGAGGCTGGTGGCATAACGCAGCACATTGGTGCGTACCATGTAAGTACGACTAAGGGCGCAATTACTTTTTTGGATACGCCAGGCCATGCCGCTTTCACTGCAATGCGGGCTCGAGGGGCGAAAAGCACCGATATTGTTATTCTTGTGGTTGCAGCAGATGACGGGGTAATGCCGCAAACAGAAGAGGCTGTTCAGCATGCCCGTGCTGCCGGAGTGCCTATTGTTGTGGCTATCAACAAAATGGACAAAGAGGGCGCAGATCCTGAAAAAGTTACAGGTGAGCTGGGCGCGAAAGATGTCATCCCAGAGCAATGGGGCGGTGATACTCAGTTTGTTAAGGTCTCTGCCCAAACAGGTGAGGGGATAGATGAATTGTTAGATGCGGTACTGTTACAGTCAGAACTTCTTGAATTAACGGCCAGCTTTGAGGGTAGGGCTCGAGGAGTAATAGTTGAGTCTCGAATTGATAAGGGGAGAGGTGTAGTGGCAACGGCTTTGGTGCAGGAGGGAAATCTAAACAGAGGTGATTTCGTACTAGCGGGGTTGAGTGTCGGAAAGATACGGGCCATGGTTGATCAAAGCAATCAAGCTCTAGGGGTGGCCGGACCATCTATCCCTGTAGAAATTTTGGGATTGGACGAAGCCCCAGATGCAGGTGATCTCTTCTACGTAGTGTCGGATGAAAGAAAGGGTAGAGATATAGCCGCGTCTCGCCAAGACAAATCTCGTGCTCAAAAAATGTCGATTCAACATGCCTCCGCGTTAGAAACTATGTTTGTGAACATTGGTTCAGAGGTAAAACGCACTTTACCACTAGTAATAAAAACCGATGTTCGGGGGTCGCTGGAGGCGATCAGTGGTGCCCTTAACGATTTTTCAACAGAAGAAGTGGGGGTGGATATCGTGGCCTCTGGAGTGGGAGGTATTGCTGAATCTGATGTTAATTTGGCTATCACTACTGGGGCGATTATTTTGGGCTTTAATGTGCGTGCCTCTGCGGGAGCGCATACCCTAGCAAAGAACGAAGAAATTGAGATCCGTTATTACAGTGTCATCTATAATCTCCTAGACGAGGTTAAAGCCGCACTTTCTGGAATGCTGTCCCCCGAGTCGAGAGAGAGCATTGTAGGTACCGCAGAGGTGAGGGATGTATTTCGATCTCCAAAATTTGGTGCTATCGCGGGGTGTATGGTTATTGAGGGTACCGTATACCGTAGCAAACCGATCCGCGTCTTAAGAGATAATGTGGTTATTTACGAGGGAGAGCTAGAGTCTCTGCGAAGGTATAAAGATGATGCGCAAGAGGTGCGAAACGGAGTCGAGTGCGGTATCGGTGTTAAAGATTACAATGATGTTCGTTCTGGTGATCTGATAGAAGTTTACGAAGTCACGCAAATTTTGCGGACACTCTGATGTCACTTAAATCATGCGAGTACGCGACGGCTTTCGAAAAATATAAAATTTTTAAATAGAGAACTGAGGCGTTGATGCCGAGAGAGTTTTACCGCTGCGATAGGGTTGCCGATGCGATTCAGAGAGAATTATCTGTATTGATTAATGATTCATTGAGAGATCCTAGAGTTGGAATGGTGAGCGTCACTGAAGTAAAGGTCAGCAGAGACCTTTCTAATAGCAAGGTTTTCGTGAGTTTTATTTCGTCGAACACTAAGGATCAAGCAAATAATGCCATTTCAGCGCTCAACGGGGCGACTGGATATTTGCGTAAATTAATGGCGGCTAATATGAATTTGCGAGTGATGCCAAAAATCACATTTATCCATGATAATTCATTGGCCGAGAGACAAGTCATGTCCGAATTAATTGATCGTGCAATTGCTGCGGATTCTCGCGACGTGTTATCTGAGGAACCTTAGTTTGTCGCATCAAAAGCAAAACCCTAGAATGGTTGATGGCATTTTTTTGCTGAACAAATCAAGAGGAGTCTCCTCCAACCATGCGTTGCAGCGAGTAAAGCATTTGTTTGCTGCCAAAAAAGCTGGGCATACAGGAATCTTAGATCCCCTAGCCACTGGTGTTTTGCCGGTGTGCTTTGGAGAGGCTACCAAACTTAGTCGGTATTTGCTCAATTCCGAGAAAGGGTATCATAGTATTTTTAAACTAGGAGTTGAGACAGATACTGCAGATAGCGAGGGTCGTATTATTTCGACTTATGATGCAAGCTCTATTACCGAAGGATTGATTCGCGAAACTATGGATCAATTTTTGGGAAACACGACTCAAATTCCACCTATGTATTCGGCTCTCAAGTATAACGGACAACCACTTTACAAGTATGCAAGGAAGGGTTTGGATATCAATAGACAACCAAGACCAATCAAAGTTTATGAGTATAAGATTATGTCTTTCAGGAGTGGCGTCGCGGCTGATTTGGAGGTAAAAATACGCTGTAGCAAGGGCACATATGTAAGAGGGCTTGCGTCTGACCTTGGCCAACTCCTTCGTTGCGGTGCTCATGTGAGTAAATTACACAGGTTTGCAGTGGGACCATTCAGTGACGAGATTTCAATTTCCCTCGCTGAGCTCAGAGATTCTTACTCTCAAAAAGGAATAACTGCATGTGATGAAAGATTGTTACCTGTAGATTATGCATTGAATACAATGCCTCAAGTCACCATCGACAATAAAACTGCGGCGCGATTACAAAAAGGACAATCAGTTTTGCTATCAAAAGGCTTTAACCTTGAGGGAGAAGGGGATATAGTGCGCGTTTTTGACAACAATCTAACATTTTTAGGAGTGGGTAGTGTGAGGGACTCTAGGGTTTTGGTGCCTAAACGCCTCGTCGCAGCAAAGAATATCGGTAACTGATTGAAGCATGATTAATAGGTTTAATTGATCTAAAAATCATTGGCTTTAATAACGAGCGTCCTGTAAGTGCGCATGGGGTGCGCGTTATTTTAAATCCGCGTACTGGAGAAGCATATGTCCTTAAGTGCAAAAGAAAAAGCGTTGTTGATTAAAGAACATGGTCTTGACGCCAAAGATACGGGATCGCCGGAAGTGCAGGTTGCACTTTTGACGGCTAATATTAACAAGTTGCAGAGTCATTTCGGTTTTCACAAGAAAGATCACCATTCTCGGCGTGGACTTATACGCATGGTTAATCAAAGGCGAAAGCTGCTTGATTACCTAAAGGCAAAGAATCTCGATCGGTACACTGAACTTATTAAGAAACTGGGCCTGAGAAGATAGGGACTAATTGGGGACGGATAATTTATCACAGAGGTGATCAAATCCTGATCTAAGAAATATACATGGCGTTTTGGGATAAAAGTGCCCCTTTGCGTGCATAAAATACATAGTTTAAGAAATATATTAAGGCAACAATATGAATCCAATAGTGAAAAGATTTCAGTATGGTGACTGTAACGTCACAATCGAGACAGGCAGGGTAGCTAGGCAAGCAACCGGTGCAGTGATATGTTCAATTGACGAGACTTCTGTGTTGTGTACGGTAGTGGGAGCAAGAGAAAAAAAAGAGGACGTGGATTTTTTTCCTCTTGGAGTTCATTACCAAGAGAAAGCATATGCTGCAGGAAAAATTCCCGGAGGCTTTTTTAAACGAGAGGGTCGGCCTACAGAGAAAGAAACACTGACCTCTCGATTGATTGACCGACCTATTCGCCCACTCTTTCCGCAAGGGTTCAAGAATGAGGTGCAAGTTGTCTGTACGGTTTTATCTGCAAAAAAAGATGCTGATCCTGATATAGCTGCGATGATAGGAACTTCTGCCGCCTTGTCGATCTCTGGTATACCATTTAATGGACCTATTGGTGGTGCGCGAGTAGGTTATTCAGAGGTAGAGGGCTACCTTTTAAATCCGACTAATACCGAGCTGTTAAACTCCGATCTTGATATGGTAGTTGCTGGAACTCAAGATGCAGTTCTGATGGTAGAATCCGAAGCGAAGGAGTTATCTGAAGACATAATGCTTGGTGCTGTTCTATTCGCACACCAAGAGATGCAAACCGTGATAACTGTCATAAAGCAATTAGCCTCTGAAGTGGGAAGACCTCAGTGGGAGTGGGAATCAGTTGCTGTAAGTAGTGAACTTAAACATGAACTCAATATGTTGGTAGCAGAAGATCTTGATCGCGCTTATCAAAAGGTCGATAAGCAGCGACGCATGGACACTATTGCGCAGTTAAGAGACAAGGCCGTAACGCAACTAAGCTCCATAACGGATAATAACGAAACTATTGTTAAAGATGAGTTTAAAAAACTCGAGAAAAATATTGTGCGAGGGCGAATTCTTCGAGGTGATCCTAGAATTGATGGAAGAAATAATCAAAGCGTAAGGGCAATCGATACTGAAGTTTCTATTTTGTCTCGGGCGCATGGTTCAGCTTTGTTTACTCGAGGTGAGACTCAGGCGCTAGTCGTAGCCACTCTTGGCTCGACTCGTGATGCTCAAATGATTGATGACCTAGATGGTCGTCGAGATGATCCATTTATGCTGCATTATAATTTTCCTCCATATTCTGTTGGAGAATGCGGAAGAATCGGATTCACAGGAAGACGTGAAATTGGCCATGGAAGGTTGGCCCGCAGGGGGGTTGCAGCTGTACTACCCTCAATTGATACATTTCCATACGCGATACGCGTTGTTTCTGAGATTACTGAATCAAATGGATCCAGTTCGATGGCATCAGTCTGCGGGGCAAGTCTTGCATTAATGGATGCTGGAGTTCCGCTGAAAGCACCAGTAGCAGGAATTGCAATGGGACTGGTGAAAGAAGGAGACCAATTTGCGGTATTGACTGACATACTTGGTGACGAAGATCATCTTGGTGATATGGATTTTAAAGTGGCTGGAACAGCTCAGGGTATCACTGCATTGCAGATGGACATAAAAATTGAGGGTATCACCGAGGAAATTATGGAGATTGCGCTTCAGCAAGCCATGGACGCTCGAGTACATATTCTTGCTTCCATGAATGAGACCCTTGCTGTTGGTCGTGAAGAGGTAGCTGATTCAGCACCACGAATGGGCCTTATGCAAATAGATGCCGATAAGATCAGAGATGTAATTGGAAAAGGTGGAGCAACGATACGCAGTTTGTGTGAGGAGACAAGCTCTACCATAGATATTACTGACGACGGCGCAGTAAAAATATATGCTGATGACAGTGTGGGTCTTCAGGCAGCCATTGATGCCATTAAAGCAATTGTTGCGGAGCCTGAGCCAGGAGCAATCTATGACGGAAAGGTAGTAAGAATAGTTGACTTCGGCGCTTTCGTGAATTTTATGCCTGGCACAGACGGGTTGGTGCACATTTCCCAAATAGCCTCGAAAAGAGTTAATAAAGTCACAGATTATCTCACCGAAGGCCAAGAAGTGAGAGTAAAGGTCTTAGAAATTGATAACCGCGGGCGAGTCAAGCTATCCATTAAAGAAGCCATTTTAGAGGAAGGGTCGGTCTCCGAGAACGATGAGGATAAAGAAATAGCAGTTACTGATTGAACTGAACACAGTTTATGAGAGCTTTGGCATGTTCGTCTGAGCCAATGCCAACATCTCATGAGCATGACCTCTTGTTTTCTCAGTAATATTAATCCCGCCAAGCATTCTTGAAATTTCTTCAACACGATCTGTGCTGTTCATTAATGTGAGTGTGGTTGATGCTTTATCCGCGGAGAGTTGTTGTTTCTTAGCAAGATAGTGGTTATCCGCATGGACGGCAACTTGTGGTAAATGGGTGATGGTGATCACTTGACTGACACGGCCAAGTTTTTTTAATAGCTGACCAATTATCTCTGCGGTTGCTCCTCCAATGCCGACATCCACTTCGTCAAGAATTAAAGTGGGGATTCTTGAACGATTTGCAGCTACTATCTGAATCGCGAGGTTAACTCGCGATAATTCTCCGCCAGAGACAACTTTTTGTAGATGGTTGTGGAGTTGACCTCGGTTAGTGGAAATTAAGAATTCAATTCTTTCTAATCCTGAGGGATGGTAAGTTGAATCGCTTCTGGGAGTCAGTTTTATCAACAACTCCGATTCTTTCATCTCAAGCTTTGTTAATTGCAAGTTAATCTCATGAGCCATTTTTTTTGCGGCTAGTTGTCTTGTATTGGATAGTTTTTGAGCTTGGTCTTTGTAGAGTATAGTTGCCGTTTCGTATCGTTTTTTTAGCACCTTCATCTTCTGTTCGCTAAGCTCGAGATCTTTTACTTCGTCTTTAAGGTTAAGAATGGCGGTCTCCAACTGATTAGGTTGAACTCGATGTTTCCTCGATAATTGAAAAATTTCAGAAATTCTGTCATCCACTTCTTTCAGCTTTTGTGGATTTGAATTTAGGTTGTTTAATGCTATTTTTATTTCGTATGTTGCTTCCTCGACTTGAATTAAGCAAGAGCTTAGTAGGTCTGAAACATTCTTAAGGGAGTTGGGCAAATAACTCAGTGCTTTTAAAATTGACAAGGCTTCGTTAAGACTATCACGAATGTTTTTATCCGTGTTAGGACCACATAAATTGAGCAATTGTTGGCTTTGGAGCAGTAAATGTTCAGAATTAGATAACAGTTTTTGCTCCTCCTCAAGTTTATCAAATTCATCGTGTGTAACTGATAAAGCTTCCCACTCTTCAATTTGAAATCGCAAATAACTAAGTCTATTTGAGAGCTTATTTGAATTATTTTCAAGTAACTCAATGTCTTTCTGAATTTGACTTAATTCTTTAGCTATTTTATCGACTTTTGCGCAAATTGCTGTTGCGCCTGCATAATCATCTAGTAGCAAACTGTAATTCTCTTGGCGCAGAAGTGATTGATGTTCGTGTTGGTTGTGAATATCGATCAAAAGACTACCAAGTTTCTGCAATTGGTGCATAGTACATGAACGACCATTTATGTAGCCACGCGATCGTTTTTCTGTGTTGAAAACGCGTCTCAGCACGCAGTCATTGTCGCATAAAAATTGTTCTTCACGCAGCCAGTTTGCCACTCGATCAATTTTTGTTATATCAAAGCTGGCACTTATTTCCGAGTGCCCCTTGGTGAGTCCTATCATGTCGATGTCCGCACGCCCGCCAAGAGTCAATGCAAGAGCATCAAGAATTATTGACTTTCCGGCACCTGTCTTTCCACTTATTGCTGAAGTCCCACTTAAAAATTCGATTTCTAAATGTTCAATTAAGGAAAAGTTGTAAATAGTCAATGATGTTAACAATGTCCCTCCCTGTTTTTTCTTGTTTATACACTTCCAATTCGTTTAAGGCAATTGCTTGAAACTATTTAGTTTGCCCCCATATCTGAAACAGATGCTAATTTAGGAAATATTCACAGGAGCGTTCCGTGCCAAAAGAAATAGATAAAGAGTCTGAGAGCACCACTGACCCCGAAAAGCCTACGAATAATGAATCTGAGGCGCCTAAAAAGCAAGATCAAGTTGGGTTAGAGGAGGCGTCCCGTGAATTAGTGGACGCTAAAGATAAAGTGCTTCGTATACAGGCGGAGATACAAAATGTTCGTCGTAGAGCACAACGGGATATAGAAAATGCTCATAAATTTGCCCTAGACAAGTTTGTGTCTGCATTGATACCTGTAGTTGATAACCTCGATCGAGCTATTGATACGATTGATGAAGTTGACGAAGCTCAAAGGGCCGTGGCTGATGGTCTAAAGTTGACACTGAAAAGCTTCCTAGACGTTTTAATGCAGTTCAATGTAGAGCAAGTAGATCCGTCTGGAGTCCCTTTTGACGCAGAGCTGCACCAAGCGGTTAGCACGGTGGAAAATAGTGAAGTAGAGCCAAATACGGTCATTGATGTCTATCAGAAAGGTTATGTACTCAATGGTCGATTAGTACGACCTGCAATGGTGACGGTCGCAAAGGTGTAACGGGACTTGAATTAAAAGAAATAGTACCCAACTACCACAATATATGCGAAGAGACAAAGTGATTGAAACTACCCTGAAGTAATTCATAGGAGAGATCTGTAATGGGAAAGATAATTGGAATTGACCTAGGAACAACCAACTCATGTGTTGCAGTTCTCGAGGGAGAAAAGCCAAAGGTGATCGAAAATTCGGAAGGGTCGCGAACCACCCCTTCCGTTGTTGCATTTGCAGACGATGGAGAAATTTTAGTCGGTCAGTCTGCGAAGCGACAGGCAGTTACTAACCCGACGAATACTGTATATGCGGTTAAGCGGTTGATAGGTCGTAGATTTGAAGACAGGGTCGTGCAGAAAGACATTGAGATGGTACCCTATAAAATAGTGAAAGCAGACAATGGTGATGCTTGGGTTGAGATCAAGGGAGAGAGTAAAGCCGCGCCCCAAATCTCTGCCGAGGTTCTCAAGAAAATGAAGAAGACCGCAGAAGACTATATTGGCGAAAATATTTCTGAAGCAGTTATTACCGTACCAGCTTACTTCAATGATTCTCAACGTCAAGCTACTAAGGATGCCGGACGCATTGCAGGACTGGACGTGAAACGAATAATAAATGAGCCAACGGCCGCCGCCCTGGCTTATGGCATAGATAAGGTGTCCGGGGATCGTGTGGTGGCCGTTTACGATTTGGGAGGAGGTACCTTTGATATTTCAATTATAGAAATTGCAGACGTTGATGGCGAAAAGCAGTTCGAAGTGTTAGCGACAAACGGAGATACCTTTCTTGGTGGAGAAGATTTTGATCTAAGATTAATCGAATATTTGTCCCAAGAGTTTAAGCATGACAGCGGGATGGATTTGCACGGAGATCCCCTCGCAATGCAGCGCCTTAAAGAGGCAGCAGAAAAGGCTAAAATTGAGCTTTCATCAAGTCAGCAAACGGAAGTTAACCTTCCTTACATCACAGCTGATGCAACAGGCCCAAAGCATTTGGTGGTTAAGTTAACACGTAGCAAGTTGGAAGCGCTGGTTGAGGAATTGGTCGAGAGGTCGTTGGAACCATTAAGAATCGCCTTGAAAGATGCAGATAAAAGTGCTTCAGAAATAGAGGAAATCATTTTGGTAGGGGGACAAACTCGTATGCCGCTAGTGCAAGAGCGGGTATCAGCATTTTTTGGAAAAGAACCAAGAAAAGACGTGAATCCAGACGAAGCAGTAGCGGTTGGCGCTGCCTTGCAAGGAGCAGTTTTAGCAGGGGATGTGACGGATGTCCTTCTTTTAGATGTGACCCCTCTGAGCCTTGGTATAGAAACTATGGGGAGCGTTTCAACTCCCGTGATTGAAAAGAACACAACGATTCCTACTAAAAAGTCGCAAATTTTTTCTACGGCTGATGATAATCAGACAGCAGTTACGATACATGTTGTACAAGGTGAGAGAAAGCAGGCGATCCAAAATAAGTCATTGGGTAGATTTGATTTGGCTGACATCCCGCCCGCTCCGCGAGGAATGCCACAAATCGAGGTTACTTTCGATATAGACGCGAATGGAATACTCAATGTTAGTGCCAAAGATAAAGCAACTGGAAAGGAGCAATCAATCGTTATAAAAGCGTCCTCGGGTCTTGCCGATGAAGAGATAGAGGCAATGGTTCGTGATGCGGAGGCAAATGCAGAGGAGGACAAGCGCTTTGCAGACCTAGTTCAAGCTAGAAATGCTGCCGACGGGATCGCCCATGCTGCTACTAAAACAATTCAGGAAGCAGGTGAAAAAATTGGTGACGCAGAGAAGAATTCGATTGAAGAGGCAATCAAGGCAGTTGAAGAGGCTGTTCAAGGTGACGACAAGGAAAAAATCGATTTAGCAGCCCAAACTTTATCAGAAATGTCTTCAGAGCTTGCACAGAAGCTGTACGCAAATCAAAATGGAGCTCAAGGTGCGGAGAGTAAAACGGATGAAAATGTAAGCGGTGGTAACGATGATGTGATGGATGCAGAATTCGAAGAAGTAAAAGAGGAAACAAAGTAACGGCTCTCAGAGTGAGCGCAATACTAAAAGCAGGTTTTCCTAGGCGCGAACAAGTCGTTCGCGCCTTTTTTTAGTAACCAAGTCAGGTGATGGATAGCGAATGTATGGCAAAACGTGATTATTATGATGTTTTAGGAGTTAGTCGAGATGCTTCGGGTGGCGAGATCAAAAAAGCGTTCCGTCGAACGGCCATGAAATATCATCCAGATCGCAATCCCGATAATAAACAGGCCGAAGAGAAGTTTAAAGAGGCACAAGAAGCCTACGAAATTCTGAGTGATGAAGAAAAAAAAGTAAATTATGATCGTTTTGGACATAGTAATCCTGGAAACGCTCAAAGTGCGGGTGCCGGATTCAGCGATATTTTTGGAGATGTTTTCGGAGATATTTTTGGAGGTTCTGGAACAAGCACTAACCGCGGCGGCCCAGCGCGTGGATCGGATCTCCGCTATGACCTTCAACTCGAGCTAGAGGATGCGGTTCGCGGTAAGACGGTAGAAATCAATATTCCAACTAAGGATTCTTGCGATGTTTGTAGGGGTTCAGGGGCACGGCCAGGTTCTACACCTCGAACTTGCAGTTCATGTCAAGGTGCAGGCCAAGTTAGGATGTCGCAAGGTTTTTTTTCAGTGCAGCAAACTTGCCCAAAATGCAGAGGGCGTGGGCGAATGATTACTGACCCATGTGGTGAGTGTCATGGCCAAGGAGTTTTGGAAAAGAGCAAAACATTGTCGGTAAAAATTCCTCCAGGTGTTGACACGGGGGATAGAATCAGACTTTCAGGTAAGGGAGAAGCTGGTCCTCAAGGCGGAGCAAACGGTGATCTTTATGTTCAAATGAACGTCGCTGAACATAACATTTTTGTTAGAGACGGAGCAAATTTACATTGCGAAGTTCCGATAAGTTTCAGCCAAGCTGCTCTAGGCGGAGAACTAGAGGTCCCCACTTTGTCTGGCAAAGTGAAGTTGAAAGTGCCCCCAGAGACGCAGACGGGTAAGTTATTTCGGTTGAGAGGGAAAGGTGTCACTCAGGTTCGCAGTGCGGGAGTCGGCGATCTTCTTTGCAGGGTGTCTGTTGAAACACCGGTCAATTTGTCGTCGAAACAAATAAAGTTGCTCGAGACGTTTGATAAGAGTCTTGGGGCGCGAAGCAGGCACTCTCCGCGGAGCGATAACTGGTTTGGAGGTGTGAAAACCTTTTTCGACAACCTCACTAAAGGGTAGCTACTTTTACTCAATTTAAAATTGGGGCGTTAAAATATGTTAAGGATAGCTGTGTGTGGGGCTAGTGGTCGGATGGGAAGAGCTCTGACCGCCCTCTTGGCAGAAGGTGCTGATGCACAATTGGTTAGTGCGACAGAAAATCCTAATAGTAATTACATTGGACTGGATGTCGGAGAACTATCTGGTGTCGGCAAGTTAGATGTAGATGTTGTGGGAACATTAGAAGCTGCATCGAACAGGCCTGATGTAGTTATTGATTTTTCTTCAGTTTCTTCTACCCTAGTGAATGCTGAATGGTGTGCAAAATTAGGAATACCCATAGTGATTGGGACTACAGGACTGAGCAAATCAGATTTGAAACGGATTGATTTAGCAAGCACTCAAATACCAATATGTATGGCAAGTAATTTTTCTATTGGCGTAAATCTTGTTTATAGGCTGGTAGAGATGGCTGCTGATTCCTTTAAGAATGATGATGTAGATATCGAAGTGTGCGAAGCACATCACAAAAGAAAACTAGATGCACCATCAGGGACTGCGCTTTCTTTGGGGAAAGTTATCGCTGAGTCGCGGGGACAAAAATTGGATGAGTTAGCGGTGTTTGATCGTACGAGTGAATTCGGAAAGAGAACTCCTCAATCTATCGGTTTTACAAGTATTAGAGGGGGCGATATTGTTGGTGATCATACAGTTCTATTTGCAGGAGAAGGGGAGCTAGTTGAAATCACTCATCGCGCATCAAGTCGAATGGCATTCGCGAGAGGGGCGGTGCGGGCATCAAGGTGGTTAATACAACAGCCGCCCGGTATTTATGATATGCAGAATGTGCTCGGGTTCAGTTAAGTCCGTAGATAGATTTTTTTTGATTTAATAGTCAAGCAGTTGGACAATAATCAATACTTTTTATACACTAGTGATCTTTCAGTCATGGATGAATTCTAAATTCATTTGGAGTGTTGAAGAAGATTAGAAGCCTTGCAAACGAGATGAGACTCTGATTCTCATCTCGTTTTTTTATGTCTGGTGAGTGGGCCTCGGTTTGTGAAAGCGTAAATTTATTGTGGCGTTAACAAAATTGAAAGATTTTCATGGAGGGGAGCTTGTGTGTTCAAAGGTGAGCTCATATGCCGTGTTAGCTCTTGCTGATGGAAATGTTTTTACAGGTAGAGCAATAGGCGCGTCCGGTATTTCTGTTGGGGAAGTGGTGTTTAACACTGCTATGACTGGATACCAAGAAATTCTTACTGATGCAAGCTATGCTCGTCAAATTGTTACTCTTACGTATCCTCATATTGGTAATGTTGGCACGAATCATCAAGATGAGGAGTCGGATAATATTTGGGCATCGGGACTCGTGGTAAGAGATTTGCCGCTGTTCGCCTCAAATTTTCGTAAGGAGCAATCCTTGGGAGCTTATCTAAGCGACAGAAGTGTTGTGGCAATAAGTGATATTGACACCCGTAAACTTACCCGAATTCTCCGAAAAACTGGCTCGCAAAATGGTTGCATAATTGCGGGATCTAGAGATGCTGATAAAGCGGTAGCATGCGCCCGGGACTTTGCTGGGTTAGAGGGAATGGATCTTGCGAAAGAGGTATCAATTTTGAAACCCAAAAAGTGGTATCACCCTAGTTGGCGATTGGGAATGGAATCACCAACCTCTCAAGATGCAAGTTATAGGGTAGTTGCTTATGATTTTGGCGTTAAATATAGCATATTGAGAATGCTTGTTGATAGAGGCTGTTCTGTGACAATAGTTCCTGCTCAAACACCGGTCAGTGAAGTTTTAGCGATGAAACCGGATGGTGTATTTTTATCAAATGGACCGGGTGACCCAGAGCCATGTTATTACGCAATTGATGCTATAAAAACTCTCTTAGATAGGGATATTCCTATTTTCGGAATATGTCTAGGTCACCAATTACTCGCTTTAGCGTCTGGTGCTACTACAAAAAAAATGAAGTTTGGTCATCATGGTGCAAATCACCCTGTATATGACGTAAAAAATAATCGAGTTTTGATCACTAGTCAAAATCATGGCTTTGCAGTTGATGAGGCATCTTTGCCGTCAAACCTCCTGATTACGCATCGCTCTCTTTTTGACGGATCACTGCAAGGTGTTGAGAGGGTTGATAAGCTTGCATTCAGTTTTCAAGGACACCCAGAGGCAAGTCCGGGACCACATGATGCAGCATTACTCTTCGATCGCTTCACACACATTATGAAATCTATTAAATAATTATTATAAGTATTCGATTGGGAATAGTTTTAGAAAAAATTCGAGGTTAGGGGGAAGTACGAACAAGAAACATGCCAAAGAGAAATGATTTAAATAGTGTTTTAATAATTGGTGCTGGTCCAATAGTGATTGGTCAAGCTTGCGAATTCGATTATTCAGGAGCTCAAGCTTGTAAAGCTCTCCGAGAGGAGGGCATTCGCGTTATCTTGGTAAATTCTAATCCTGCCACCATAATGACTGATCCGACGATGGCGGATGCCACCTATATTGAACCGGTAGAGTGGCACACCGTTTCTAAGATTATTGAGAAAGAACGTCCAGATGCTCTTCTACCCACAATGGGGGGGCAAACTGCTCTAAATTGTGCGTTAGATCTATCAAAGTATGGAGTATTAAATAAGTATAACGTAGAGATGATAGGCGCAAACGCCAATGCTATTGACAAGGCAGAAGATCGCGAAAAATTTGATATTGCCATGCGAAAGATAGGCCTGACAACACCTAATTCGGGGATGGCACACAGCTTGGAGGAGGCAAACCAAATTGCGGATCGATTCGGATTTCCATGCGTAATCAGGCCGTCATTCACAATGGGAGGTTCTGGGGGCGGAATTGCGTACAATCGAGAAGAATTCGTAGCAATATGCCAAAGAGGATTAGAGCTGTCTCCCACTAACGAGTTGTTAATTGATGAATCACTTATCGGTTGGAAAGAATTTGAAATGGAGGTTATGAGGGATTGTAATGATAATTGTATTATTGTGTGCTCGATTGAAAATTTTGATCCGATGGGTATTCATACGGGAGATTCAATTACTGTTGCACCGGCTCAGACTTTAACGGATAAAGAATATCAGCTAATGCGCAATGCATCAGTCAAAATTTTACGGGAAATTGGTATTGAAACAGGTGGGTCTAATGTGCAGTTTGCTGTGAATCCTGAGAAAGGAGACTTGGTGGTTATTGAGATGAACCCGCGAGTCTCTCGATCATCGGCGTTAGCTTCAAAAGCTACCGGATTTCCAATTGCTAAAATAGCAGCAAAATTATCAATCGGTTATACCCTGAATGAGTTACGAAATGAAATTACTGGCGGTAGGACTCCTGCATCTTTTGAACCCACTATAGACTACATCGTTACAAAAGTCCCTAGGTTCGCATTTGAAAAGTTCAACGAGGCAAGTACGGTTTTAACTACACAAATGAAATCAGTCGGAGAGGTTATGGCGATTGGTCGAACGTTTCAAGAATCACTTCAGAAGGCATTGCGTGGGTTAGAGGTAGGTTTTTCTGGCTTGGATCCGCTATTTAAAGCACATGAAAATGATTTAAGCTACCTCAAGAATCAGCTTTCTGAGGCTACGCCAGAACGGATTTGGTTTATCGGCGATGCATTTCGTGTTGGTATGACCCGCCATGATGTGCATTCAATGACTAATATTGATTATTGGTTCTTATCTCAAATAGAAGACTTGATTTCTGAGGAAAGAGCACTTGAAACTGCTTCTGAATTTAATAGGAGCACGATTTTTCGATTGAAACGAAAGGGATTTTCAGATCGCCGTCTAGCGGAACTTACTGGCACCGCTGAGAGAGCTATTAGAACATTTAGATGGGATCAAGAACTCTTTCCGGTTTATAAGCGTGTTGACACATGTGCAGCAGAATTTGCGACGGATACTGCATATATGTACTCCACATATGAGGAAGAATGCGAGTCACAACCAACTGAAAATAAGAAGATTCTCATCTTGGGAGGGGGCCCAAATAGAATTGGTCAAGGTATTGAGTTCGATTATTGTTGTGTGCATGCGTCGTTGGCACTACGTGAGGAAGGTTTCGAGACGATTATGGTGAATTGTAATCCAGAAACTGTATCTACAGATTTCGATATCTCAGATCGACTTTATTTCGAGCCTGTCACTCTTGAGGATGTTTTAGAAATTATTCGGGTGGAAAAGCCTTGTGGAGTTATCGTCCAATTTGGTGGACAAACCCCCTTGAGATTGGCGCGATCATTGGAAAATGAGGGTGTTAATATTATTGGTACTTCACCGGACGCCATTGATCGTGCTGAGGATCGTGAGCGCTTTCAGCATATGATTGAAAAATTAGCTCTATTGCAGCCACACAACGCTACAGCCCGCAGCATCGATGACGCGGTTAATTTGGCTCAAATGATTGGTTACCCACTGGTGGTTAGACCCTCTTACGTGCTTGGCGGGAGAGCAATGGAAATTGTTTACAAGAACGAGGAGCTTTTACGCTATATGGAAACAGCAGTTAGTGTGGGAAATGATGCGCCTGTTTTACTAGATTTATTTTTACCGGACGCAATTGAAGTCGATGTTGATGTAGTGAGTGATGGCGACAATATAGTTTTAGGCGCGATAATGCAGCACATAGAGCAAGCAGGTATTCATTCAGGTGATTCGGCTTGCTCGCTTCCCCCATATAGTTTGAGTGCAGATGTGCAAGATAAGATGCGACATATGTGTTTTACAATGGCTCGCGAACTGGGTGTGGTTGGATTAATGAATGTGCAACTTGCTATTCAGGATGGCGAAGTATATGTCATTGAAGTAAACCCTCGTGCTTCCCGAACTATACCGTTTGTTTCGAAATGTATAGGAATCTCTTTGGCGAAAATTGCCGCGAAATGTATGACTGGGACGTCACTGAAATCATTGGGCTTTACTACCGAAATTGAACCGATTTTATATGGAGTCAAAGAATCTGTTTTTCCATTCAATAAATTTCCAGGTATCGACCCTATTCTAGGGCCGGAAATGAAATCAACTGGTGAGGTGATGGGAATCGGGGCTTCCTTTGCCGAAGCCTATGGCAAAGCTCAATTGGGATCAGGAGAAATATTACCAAGTTCTGGAAATGTGTTTATTAGCGTCAGAGATAGGGATAAACAGTTAGTGCCAGCCATGGCAATGGACCTTGTTAAATTGGGGTTTAATTTGTTTGCCACCCGGGGTACTGCTGAGGTAATTAAATCTCATGGGATATCTGTATCTATTGTCAACAAGGTCAAAGAGGGACGACCTCATATCGTAGATATGATAAAAAGTGATCAAATTGACTTAATTATAAATACAACTGAGGGAAGAAAAGCAATTTCCGATTCTTCTACAATTCGTTCCAAAGCAGAGCAACATCAAGTTTACTATACTACAACGATGGCAGGAGGAAGAGCAGTTTGTGAGGCGTTGAAGTTTTCTGAAAATTTGGAGGATATCACCGTTAGGAGTCTTCAATCCGTGCACAGAGAGGCGGGGATATGAAAAAAAATCCAATGACAGTAACAGGGGAAAAATCTTTAAGAGAAGAATTAGACAGGCTTAAAAAGGTACAGCGTCCAGCCATTATAAATGCGATAGCGTCTGCTCGGGAACATGGAGATTTGAAAGAGAACGCGGAGTACCATGCGGCCCGAGAACAACAGAGTTTCGTTGAGGGTCGTATACAAGATATAGAGAGCAAGTTATCGAATGCTCAAGTGATTGACATTACAAAAATTGTGCCAAGTGAACGAGTGATTTTCGGATGTAGCGTCACTATCACTGATTTAAAAACTGAAAAAACTGCTAATTATCAGATAGTTGGAGATGATGAGGCGGAAGTGACGCAAGGAAAAATCTCCTATAAATCACCGATTGCGAGGGCGCTTATTGGTAGAGTCTGCGGTGATTGTGTCGTTGTCAAAGTACCGGCTGGAGACGTCGAGTATGAAATCGAAATTGTTGACTATGTCTGAGGTAAGCTAAAATTAGGTACCTGAAGCAAAAACAACATTAAGGCTTTTTGTGCGTGTAGGCGGTTCTCTGCTTCGTCCCAAACAACTGAGATGGATTTATCCTCAAGAAGTTCTTCGGTTACCTCCTCGTTTCGGTGAGCCGGCAGGCAGTGCATAAAAAGAGCCCCCTCAGCGGCTAATGACATTAAATCATGATCTACCTTAAAGTCTGAAAATTGTGCAAGACGGCGTTGTTTTTGATCTTCTTGTCCCATAGATGCAAAAACATCTGTCGTCACTAAATTGGCTCCACGAGCGGCTGCCCGAGGAGATCGAGAGACAGTGACACGATCTCTTGCTAAGCTCATAAGCTTTTTACTAGGTTCAAAGCCCTCTGGACATGCAATGTTAAGATCAAAGTCAAGCAGCATAGAAGCGTGGATCCATGATTGACACATATTATTTCCATCACCTATCCAAGCGACAGTTTTTCCTTCTAAAGTTCCTCGGAATTCCATAAAAGTTTGTATATCGGCGAGTAATTGGCAAGGGTGAAAATCGTCACTTAAGCCGTTAATTACGGGCACTGATGAGTATTCAGCAAATTCTTGAATATCTGTTTGTTCAAAAGTTCTCATCATCACAATGTCGACCATACTTGAGATAACTCTGGCAGCGTCGCGAATAGGCTCGCCACGACCAAACTGTGTATCTTTTGTTGCCAAGAACAACGCAGATCCGCCTAACTGAGACATGCCGGCCTCGAAGCTGACTCGGGTTCGAGTGGAGGATTTCTCAAAAAACATTGCTAGGACTTTTCCATCAAGCACATGGCAGAGGTGATCTTCATGCCGATTTACTTTAATGAAATCTGCATTGCTAACTATTGTTAGCAATTCATCTTTGTTTAAATCCAAAAGGGTGAGAAGATGTCGCGGATTAGTTTTCATATCTAATCTTCAACAAAATCGAGAATAAGTGGTACCAGTGTATCTACCAATAGATTTATCTGGTCATCACTGATTATAAGCGGCGGTAGAAGCCGAATAACCGAGTCAGCCGTCACATTTATGAGAAGGCCTTTCTCTAATGCTAACTTAAATAGTGATTTACATGGTCGGTCCAGCTGGACACCGATCATGCACCCTTTTCCTCGGATATCTGATACATTCGTTGCGCTTTTTAGTCGCAATTTGAGACCTCGCATGATTGATTTACCGATAATTTCTGCTCGTTCAGAGAGATTTTCTTCACGGATATACTTTACTGAAGCCAAGGCTGCAGCGCATGAAAGCGGATTTCCTCCAAATGTTGATCCATGATTACCAGGTTTCATTAAGTCCGCTGCCCAACTGCTAGCCAGGCAAGCTCCAATTGGGACACCATTTCCAAGTCCTTTTGAAGTGGTCACAACGTCCGGTACAATGTTATTGTGTTGATAACAAAAATATTTTCCTGTGCGACCATTGCCTGTTTGTACTTCATCAATCATTAGTAGCCAGTTTTTTGTTTTACATAAACTTTGTAATTCATTAAGGTAATTTTTGCTAGGTATGTTAATACCTCCCTCACCCTGAATGGGCTCCACAAATACTGCACATATGTTTGTATTGTTGGAGGCTATTTTCTCTACAGAGGGTATATCATTAAAGGGTGCTCTGACAAAGCCGCTGACGAGAGGCTCAAACCCAGCTTGAACTTTGCGACCACCTGACGCACTCAGCGTAGCCATAGTGCGCCCATGAAAAGCATTGTCCATTACTATAATAGTAGGTATTTTAAGCCCACATTTATTGCCGTGAAGTCGAGCAATTTTGATCGCTGCCTCGTTCGCTTCAGCGCCAGAGTTGCTAAAAAACACTCTACGCATTTTAGAAATCTCACAGAGTTCTTCTGCTAATTGAACTTGTTTCGGAATGCTAAAGAAATTTGAACAGTGCACTAACTCCTTTGCCTGTTCGGCAACTGCATTCGCGACTGACGGATGAGAGTGTCCTAACCCGCAAACAGCAATGCCAGAAAGACCATCTAAATATTTTTTTCCATGTTCATCCCAAACCCAGCAACCTTCGCCTCGCACCAATGAGCACTGGCTGGGGCCATATGTATTCATTAAAGAGTCACTTTGCATTATGAAATATATACCTTTAGATTTATTTTTTGTGAAAACAAAAAAAGGCGGCTCAGCCACCTCACAAATATGATATCTCGGTTTAGGAGTTCTGGCAAATTTTTGCCCGCTGGATTTTAATAAAAGTTTGCATCGTCTATCGGAGGGTGACTTAAAACAGCCACTTCCTGAATTGAGAAATATACTCGCTGATTAAAAATTTTTTTCCTAAATTCTATTTTTTGTAGCTACCGATTTTTTAGTTTAACGGTTATCATCTAACTCGTGTTAATTGAGTAAGGATGACATCAATGAACGTTATGGAAAACATAGCAGAGCAAGTGACAAATAACACCGTAATTATATACATGAAAGGTTCTCCCACGCAGCCCCAATGTGGCTTTTCAGCTCGTACTGTGCAGGCTCTGATGGATTGTGGGCATGAGTTCGCATATGTTGATGTGCTATCGAACCCGGAGATCAGAGCAAATCTACCCAAGTTCGGTAATTGGCCAACATTCCCGCAACTCTGGGTTCTGGGAGAGCTGATTGGAGGATGTGATATAGTTTTTGAAATGCATGAGAATGGAGAATTGCAAACTTTGCTAGACGACGCAATTAAGGAGAGTACCTCTGCAGATTAGGGAGTGGTATTTTATAAAATCGCACCTTCGAAAGCCGGTTGAGCTAAGAAAAATAGCGCGCCGTGAAGCCGCAAAAAGATATTTTTGTCAATCGATCGTTTCTTGATGTACTCTAAAATTTCGAGCACTCCGATCACTAAGAAAACGTCTCAACGCTATAGTCATTACTGGAAACGCCAATTCCCCCCACGGAATTGAATGTGCGTCAAACAGGTCTACCTCCGATGATTCGGCGGTAGCCGAATACGACGGCTCTGTCAATTGAGCTCGATAGAAAAGGTAAACTTGATTAATCCTTGGGATGTCAAAAATTGCAAAAAGCCTTACTTCCTTTAGCTTCGCCAAGCATTCCTCGTAACATTCTCTTATAGCTCCGTCCTTGGTAGATTCCCCATTTTCCATGAAACCCGCGGGCAGTGTCCAAAACCCAAATCTAGGGGCAATAGCTCTTTTACAAAGAAGAATACGATGATCGTACGTTGGCACAATTCCAACGATTATTTGTGGGTTTTGATAGTGTATTTTTTTACACTTAATGCATACAAACCGGTGCCTATCGTCACCGTCTGGGATTGCTTTCACAATCGTGCCACTACAATGAGAACAGTATTTCATTAGTTTCGCCTTTTCTCTTAATTGATTATAATTGAGAAATGCAAAAAAAACTTATTAGAAGTTTAAAAAAAAATGGATTAGTCAGGGTAAAAGCTCCATCCTTGGGACACCCGCAACATGCTGCGGTACTCTTGTTGTTATGTGAAAGTGGCAACAACTTTGAGATTTTGCTCACTAAACGATCCGAATCAGTCACTTATCATCGTGGGGAAGTAGCATTTCCCGGAGGGATGTGGGAGGAATCCGATTCGGATATGCTAGAGACCGCATTTAGAGAAACAGGTGAAGAAATTGGACTATCAAGAGATAACATTGAGCCATTAACCACATTACCGACGGTCACGCCGCATAATCGACAGACTGTTGTGACACCATTTGTGGGGTGCATGATAGGCAACCCAGGTCTCACGGTACAAACGTCAGAAGCAGATTGTATATTTCGTATTCCAGTAGATTACTTTTTGTGTCCGAATAATTATCAATATCTTTTGATAAATTACAAAAAATTTAAAAAGAATGTGCCTATGGTCCAATTTCAGGATTACAGGATATGGGGTATGACACTTCGGATTATCGTGGGTATGTTAAATAGTTTTGGTGACGCAAATATTAAATGCAATATCAACTGAGATACCATCTTTGATCACCGGTATTAAAAGAGTATAAGACTTGGTTTAGACTTTGGGAGAGCGCATTCGGAAGGATAAACACGAAGGTTTGTAGGCCGATGAGGTGTCAGTTTAGTTCAGAGAAGTAATCACGAAATAAATACTTGTTTTTAGGTGGTGCAATCATTACTCAATCTAATCTTGCGCTTCTAGGGCCCGCACGAAAAGTTTTTTGATCATGACGCTGTTGAATTCTGCCGTCTCAAATCTGTAACGAGGCAGAGGAAAGCTAACGTTACCGTCCGGTATCCGTTGTAGTTGCTCCAATGCCAAGCCATTTAGGGTTTTAGGACCGTCGGTCGGTAAACTCCAACCTGTTGACTTGTTAATTTCACGGATTGTGGCTGCTCCGTCTATTAAATAGACATCTTTGTCATGTTTTATAATCTCATGCTCTTGATGAGAGGCATGGCTAGTGAAGTCGCCTACGATTTCTTCAAGAATATCCTCAAGTGTCACCAAACCTTGAACTTCTCCATACTCGTCAACGACGATTGCAAAGCGTTTGCGATGTTTCTGAAAGTTAAGGAGTTGTTTTGTTAAACTTGTACTCTCTGGAATGAAGTAAGGTTCTTCAGAGAATCTTATGACGCTATTGTAATTAACATGATCTGAGCTGAGAAGCTGATGTCCCTTTCGAACTTTAAACACGCCAACAATTTTATTTATATCACCTTCATAAAGAGGCAATCGGCTGTATTCAGAGTTAGATATTTGTTCTACTAAAGTACTTAAAGAATTTTCTAAATCGAGTCCAATTATTTCGCTGCGCGGGATCATAATGTCCTCCACGGTAACATTTTCCAAATCCAAAATTCCGGTTAGCATTCTTTGGTGATTATCTGATATTTTGTGGGAGGAGCTATCAACAATTGATCGCAATTCCTCGGTGTTGAGACCATCGTCACGATGCTTTTTAGGATCAAATCCTAGCTGAGCAATTAGGGTATTGGTTAATTGATTGACTACCCAGACTATAGGAGAAAATATTTGTAATAAAGGTTTTAATACATGACTCGCTTTGAAGGCAAACCACTCAGGGTTTTGCGCTGCGATACTCTTAGGAGTAACCTCAGAAAAAACAAGCACTAAAATGGTGAGAGTGGCGGTTGCAACCCATGGTGCTGCGGTTGGTCCCACATAAATTATTGCTAACATATTGGCGATAATAGCTGCCAATATGTTCACTGCATTGTTCCCTATTAATATCAACCCGATCAGTCGATCGGGCGTGGCCAGCAATTTAGCCGCTCGTCTTGCTCCCGCGCTAGTTTTTCGCTGATGGCGTAATCTGTATCGATTCAGCGACATCATGCCTGTTTCAGATCCTGAGAAGAACGCCGAAATCAAGAGTAAGATTATCAGAATTGACCATAAAACGAGTGAATTAGAAGAATCCAAAAATGGTAGGCCTCACTAATGTAGAAGGATTAATGTTGAATCAGTTCGCATACTTTGGCAATAGACTTGTATTAATAAATATCATTGCTTATATTTTGAGTATGTACTCTAGGACAAATTTAGTTCCGACGAAGCCCAAAGCTAAACAAATAAAACTAATCCAAGTAAGCCTGATTGCAAGTGGACCCCGCCAGCCTTTGAGTAATCGACCAGATAATAAAATTGCGAAACAAAGCCAAGCCATGCTACTCAACGCAACTTTATGCAGTAGTTTCTGTTCGTGTAAATTGTCATAGAAGAAAAACCCGGACACGAGTGATATGGAAAGCAAGACTTCACTCAAGAAAATAATTCTGAAAAGAAGCTTTTCCATAATTTCTAAAGATGGGAGAGAGCTGACTATCTTATTTTGGCTTTTGAATTTCAGTTGTCGGATTTGAAGTTCGATTAGGAGTGCTTGAAGTGAGGAGATAGTGATGAGACTATATGCAAGAATTGAGCATACGACATGAGCTTGTAAAGTGGGTGATACTGGCATAATGGGTTTGCTACCTGTGGTTACTGCTGCAACAAGTAATAGTATTCCTGAGACAGGAAATAATAGGATATATAAAGTATTTAAAATTATATCTAACTGTTTTGTCATCACTAACGTGTTGACTATGAAAGTTGTGAGCACACAGACGTTAATCAAACTTAAATCTAAGCCATCAGGATGAGTTATGAGGGAGATTGTCGTGCCTCCATGCATTAGCACGGCGACAGCAGTCAAATATTTTAATCTTAAGACATCGAAAGTAGGATTTTGTCGAGCTTTAGATGTTTGATAAACAAAGGCAGCTAAGTAGAGAGTCACAGTTATTAAGCTAAGTAACGAATTCGTCATAAATTGGAATTTCCCTCGAAGTTGGATGAGTGTGTCATAAACCTCAAATCGGTAGAAGAGCGTGAGGCAGATTTTTAACTAAATTTTTTAATCAAAAAGGTGATTTATTGTGGCCATCTTCGAAAATCTAAGCGGTCGGCTTACATCTTCTCTAAAAAAGATTTCTGGTAGGGCGAGTTTGAGTGAAACTAATATTCGAGATACTTTGCGAGAGGTACGTACTGCCCTTATTGAGGCAGATGTGGCGCTCCCAGTAGTAAAAGAACTTATAGAACAGATAAGAAATCGAGCATTGGGTCAGGAGGTACAAAGTAGCCTCACACCGGCACAGCAATTCTTAAAAATTGTCGAAGCAGAACTGACTACACTCATGGGGAGTAAAAATGAGGCACTTAATCTTTCTATTCAGCCACCAGCGGTGATTTTGATTGCTGGTCTGCAAGGCGCGGGTAAGACTACCACTGCCGCTAAACTAGCCAGATATCTGATAAACATAGAAAAAAAGAAGGTCATGCTGGTTTCGGCCGATGTGTATCGTCCTGCAGCGATTCAACAATTAGAAGTTATGAGTATTGAGGTAGATGCGGAATTTTTCGATAGTGAGGACACTCAGAAACCAGAAAAAATTGTTCAGGCGGCTCTTCAGGCAGCTAAAAAACGTTTTGTTGATGTGCTCATAGTAGATACTGCCGGTAGACTTCATGTTGATTCAGAGCTGATGAGTGAACTCTCGGGTATTCATGCGAGTTGTAAGCCTATAGAGACGCTTTTCGTTCTAGACGCTATGACTGGACAAGATGCCGCCAACACAGCCGCCGAGTTTAATCGTAAGTTGCCGCTCACGGGAATTATTCTAACAAAAGTTGATGGTGATGCTCGAGGTGGCGCTGCATTGACTGCCAAGCGGATATCGGGGAAGCCTATAAAGTTTGTAGGTGTTGGCGAAAAAGTTGATGACCTTGAGCCGTTCCACCCTGAGCGGATTGCGTCCCGTATCTTAGGCATGGGAGATATGCTTACTCTTATAGAGCAAGCGGAACGAAAGATTGATAAGCAAAAAGCACAAAAACTTACAAGTAAATTTGTTCGTGGCAAAGCTTTTGACCTTGAGGATTTACGTGATCAATTGCACCAGATGAAAGATATGGGGGGCATGTCGGGCATGATAGAAAAATTGCCCGGTATTGGAAATATCGCCAATGTGGCGCATCAATCCAAAGCAATTAATCAGTTTGCGCGCATGGAGGTGATAATTGACTCAATGACACCTGCAGAGCGCCGTAATCCTGAGATTTTAAATGGATCGCGGAAGCGACGAATCACCCAAGGTTCCGGTACAACGATCCAAGACTTGAATCGGTTAGTGAAACAATATAAGCAGATGGGAAAAATGATGAAACGCATGAAAGGGCGAGACCTCGGGAATATGATGCGCGGACTGATGACCAAACGCACACCAATGAATGGAAGATTTTAACAAAAGCCCTTAGAGGTCTGCACTAGGAAATCAATCAAATCTTAGTAACACATTCTAAATATGGAGATAAATTACTTTTTTTTCGTCTCGCTATGTCTTACACTTACGCGCTTTTTTAAATACCAACAAAGCAAAGGGATTTTAACTTTTTAAAAGGAATGCTTTTGCAAACATTCATTAACTACAGGAAAAAAAATGGTAACAATACGATTGGCGCGTGGGGGCGCGAAAAAGCGACCTTTCTACTATGTCACTGTATGTGACGCTCGGAAGTCCAGAGATGGTCGTTACATAGAGCGGATAGGGTTCTTTAACCCGGTTGCAAGAGGCGCGGAGGAGCGTCTTCGCATAGATCTTAAGCGAGCATCATATTGGTCTGACCAAGGTGCAAAAATTAGCGATCGAGTGAACGCATTATTGAAAGAGGCCGGAAAAGAGATAGCTTGATTGTTTTTTATGAAATGTGTTCTGAGCGAAAACAATCTTGTGCTAGGCAGACTTTTATGCCCATATGGTGTACATGGTTGGGTCAAAATAAGGTCGTACACTGAAAAAATTGAAGGATTAATGAGTTATCAGCCATTATGGATAGATAAAGATGGGTTGAAGCCGCTGTACTTAGATGATTGGCAACTGCATAGTGGTGGGTTGATCGCTCATATAGAAGGGGTTTACGATAGAGACAGAGCCAAAGTTTGGTGTGGGTACAATATTCTCGTTGAGAAGGATGTACTGCCAAGGGCTAATGTAAACGAATATTATTGGCATGAGTTAATCGGGTTACGAATAAGGAATTTTTTTGCTGGCGAGGAGGACGACTTAGGGGTTGTTAGCTCCTTGCTTGCTACCGGATCAAATGATGTTTTGCTGGTTTCAGGCGACAAATTCAGCATTGATTCTCGCGAACGACTAATACCTTTTATTGGGGATTACGTTCAAAAGGTCAGTCGCACCCACGGATATATTCAAGTGAGCTGGGATCCAGACTTTTAACAAGGGTTTGCCAACGGAACTCTAATTGATGAAAATTGCAGTCGTAAGTATCTTGCCTGAAATGTTTACAATAATGTTCGACTATGGTGTAAGCCGCAGAGCAATAAAGCGTGGACTAGTCAAGCTAGCTGTTTTTAATCCTCGGGATTTTACACGGGATATGCACCGTACGGTGGACTCTCGCCCATATGGCGGTGGACCAGGGATGATAATGACGGTTGAACCGCTTAAAAAAGCCGTAGCCGCAGCTAGAAGTTGGATATCAGAAAGTGATACTTTGGTAGTATACTTAAGCCCTCAGGGGCACCTTTTGCGTCACTCTGAAATGAAAAAATCTGTCAAAAGACAGGGTTTGATAATGGTGGCGGGACGTTTCGAAGGTGTGGATGAGAGATTTATTCGCCTTGAGGTGGATGAAGAGTGGTCTATCGGAGATTATATTTTGAGTGGAGGAGAGTTGGCCGCAATGGTTGTTTCGGACGCAATAATTCGATTAATCCCGGGAGCCCTAGGCCACGAGGATGCGGCGGCGCAAGATTCTTTCTCCTCTGGGTTGCTGGAGTATCCGCAATATGCAAGACCGACCGATGTAGAAGGCCTAAAGGTTCCGAAGGTCTTACTATCAGGAGACCATGACAGAATAAGGAATTGGCGTCTAAGACAAGCACTAATTAGAACGCGCTCCAGAAGACCGGATATTTTTGCATCATTGAGTCTTAATGAGGAGCAGAGAGATCTTATTGGAATTGAAAATAATGATCTTTAAGATGCTGAGGGATAGTGTTCCCTCATAAAATAGATAGGTCAAATAGAACTAATTTGCTTGAAGATGAAAATGGAGAATGAACAAATGAGTGGCAAAACACCTATAATAGAAGAGCTTGAAAAAGAGCAGATCACTAGAGAAATGCCTTACTTTAGCCCCGGCGACACCGTCGTGGTTCAAGTTAAAGTGAAAGAGGGTTCTCGCGAGCGCTTGCAGGCCTTTGAGGGAGTCGTACTCGGTAAAAAGAATCGAGGTTTGAATTCATCGTTTACGGTTCGAAAAATTTCTAGCGGCATTGGAGTCGAGCGGACCTTTCAGTTATACAGTCCTTTGGTTGACAGTGTTATGGTCAAACGCAAAGGAGCGGTTCGTCGTGCAAAGCTCTACTACTTGCGTGACCGTTCTGGAAGGTCTGCAAGAATTAAGGAAAAGTTGGGTTGAGCGAATTCCTAGGGAGTTATGTTGACATAATTTAAAACGTGCAATTGCCGTCTTCACCCTGACTCTAAAATTTTTAAGAGAGGGTTTTTTTAGTAGCAGGCAAGCACTTTACTAAGTTTGGGTGCCTATCGTTCGTTAAGTTGTCAAGAGGATTTGAATGAGAAAAAAAAAAGGTTTCAGTCGTCATACAGAAATCCGAAAGCCAAAAAAATATCTATTAGAAATCCCTAATCGAAAGTCTATCCTCGACATCTTAGGTAAGTATGAATCTGTCCTTTCACTCAAAGATATCTTAGATTACCTCTCTCTCGGTACAGAACATGCGCAGCCATTATCCAGACGTCTAAACGCTATGGAGCGAGACGGACAGCTAATAACTAACTGCAAAAATGAATATATTGTACTGGATGATACAAGACTGTTCGAAGGAAGCGTCATTGGGCATCCAAGGGGCTTTGGGTTTCTCGATTGTTCCTGTAAAGATATGAGAGATATTTTCTTGCCTACCTGCGAAATGACTCAAGTTTTTGACGGGGACATTGTGATGGTTCGCGTTGTCGGATTGGACCGAAAAGGTCGTCCTGAAGGTCGAGTGGCCAAAGTAGTTGAACGAAAAACTCCTAAATTAGTTGGTCGATTTTTTCTTAAAGAGGGACGTGCTTTTGTTAGACCAAATAATCCTCGCATCAGTCGAGATATATTGATCCAATGCAAAAAGATTGACCAGATTATCATTGGAAAAATAATAGTAGTAAAGGTGAACTATCCACCCTCTTTGAATTCTCAACCAACAGGACGCATAGTCGAAATTCTTGGTGATATAAAAGATCCGGGAGTTGAGACTGCGATGGCGATAATAACTTATTCAATACCTCAGTCATGGAGTAAAGAAGTAAGGTCAGAGATAGAAAATATTAATGAGACTATTCAACACTCTCCTGAACGTGTTGATCTTAGGCAACTTCCTTTTGTAACTATTGATGGAGAGGACGCGAAAGATTTCGATGACGCCCTTTATTGTGAAGAGAAAGTCGATGGAGGTTGGAAATTAATCGTAGCGATTGCAGATGTATCTCACTATGTTCTGCCGGGGTCGGCAGTTAATGAGGAGGCATTAGAACGAGGAACATCAGTTTATTTTCCTGATGATGTTGTTCCTATGTTGCCAGAGAAATTATCCAATGGATTATGTTCTCTTTTGCCAAATGTTGATCGATTTTGTATCGCGTGCGAAATGCATATTGACGTCTCAGGCGAAGTGAGAAAATTTCGTTTTTTTCAAAGTATAATTAAGTCACACGCTAGGCTGACTTATACTCAAGTGGCAACAATTTTGAACAATACCAGCCTTAAAAAGCGCTCGAAAAATAAACCATTTGAATTCACACCACAAATTATCGTGTTGAAACAGTTATATGATGCGTTGAAGAGGAAGCGAAGGTCGCGAGGCACTATTGATTTTGAAATGCAGGAAACGCGTCTATTATTTGACGATCAGCGCAAAGTTAAAAGTATAATACCCTTGGAGCGAACAGTTGCTCATAGGCTAGTGGAAGAGTGTATGCTATGTGCAAATGTGTGTGCAGCGAGGTTATTAAATGAAATTGGCTCCCCGACCCTTTATAGAGTGCATCAGAAGCCAGATCCAATGAAAGTAGTTAGTTTGCGCTCGTTTTTGCGAGAGATTGGCATAGAGCTCGGTGGAGGCAATGAGCCTCGTCCGCAGGATTACTCGGATGTCCTTTGCAAGATCAACAACAGAGAGGATAAATCGGTCATCGAGGCTGTTATGTTACGCTCAATGAATCGTGCAGTTTATCAGACAAACAATATCGGTCATTTTGGGCTGGCATATGAGGTCTATACACACTTCACCTCTCCGATACGACGGTTTTCAGATTTGGTTGTTCACAGACTAATTAGAAATTCTTTTAAAAACGAGTTGGGTTCTCTTTTTTTTGGCGATGAGACCAAAGGGTATAAAGTTGAAACAGAGGCAGTGAAAGCGCCGGTGTATTCTTTGGAAGAATTGGATAAAGTCGGTTGTCGAGTATCTTTTTCGGAAAGAAGGGCCGATGATGCCACTCGCGATGTTATAAACGGACTAAAATGTGAGTTCTTGCTGGACAGGATAGGTGAGCAATTCTTCGGGATGGTGACTCAAGTAACTGGCTTTGGTCTTTTCATTACTCTTGACGATTTGCATGTAGAGGGTCTTTTGCATGTGAGTAAACTGGCCGGTGACTATTATGAATTTGATCCCATAATGCATCGTCTGACGGGAGAAAAACGAGGATATGTTTTTCAATTGGGACAGAGATTGAAGGTATCGATAAGTCAGATTGTTATTGAGGAAAAGAAAATTAATTTTGATTTAGTCATGGCAGGAAATTTGCCGAGGCTACAGCGCAAGGCACGATGCTGATCTGTAACCCATACATCAGAGTTAAGGATAGAGAGGTACAATAAGTTGACGCTAATCAGCGTAAGCTGATATCTACTGGCTTTGACACTCGTGATCATAAGACTTCTTAATAAGTAATTGGAGGATGTGATCAATAATAGACCCGAGGTAGCTTAAAAATAAGGCACCTGTATCTGCAGTGTAAAAGTTTTTATCACGATTTCCGAGCGCGAGTACAGCGATCGGACTGTCTTGGCCGATAACTACCGTCGCTACGGACCCAATTTTATTGGCGGCGTCTCCAAATAAAAATTGAGTCTCTCCCTCTCTCACAATTCCGCACAGAACTTTCGAGGATAAAATAGACGATATTTGTTTCTTTGCGGTACTGAGGGGAACACTTTTTGTTTCTGAGTCTTTTAACCTGTTATCCCCTGTGAGTATAGTTAACGAGCAGAATTCTACGTCAAAGCTGTTATGCAGGTCCGTAAGCAGAATTTGTTTCAATCTATTAATGGTTGGAGCATTTAGCATCGCAAGTATTAAATTCTGCGTTTTTACCAACCTTTCTTCATTTTTTATTGCTTGGCTACTTAGTAACTCCAATTTATTCCGCAAATCTTTGTTGCGCTCTCTCAGAATGGCCACTTGTCTCTCTACTAATGAGATTGCTGAACCAGTTGCATGCGGTAAATAGAGATTCTCAAGAATTTCTGCATGGTCATAAAGATACGTAGGATTCTCTTTTAAAAACTCGCTTACGGTCTGTTCCATATTTATTGTTTGATTATTCTTCATAATTAAATATACCGTCATAGACATGTTCTACAGGCCCTGTTACCTTAACTGGATTATTAGCACCATACCACTCTACTTCCAGTATTCCACCGGGTTGTGATACTTCAACTCTCGAGTCTATCAACTGTTGCCGAACTCCTGCTACTACTGCAGCACATGACCCGGTACCACATGCTGGCGTTTCTCCTACTCCTCGTTCAAAAACACGTAACTTAATTTTTTTTCGGTTCACCAATTGCATGAAATTCACATTTACTCTATTTGGGAAACGCGGATGTTTTTGCATTAATCTGCCTATTTTGGCAACTTCCGCGGTGTCTATGTTGTCTACCGTGATAATTGCATGTGGGTTTCCCATGGATACTACGGCAATATCTGCTATGGTGCCGTCTAAATCGATTTTGTATAACACTGACTCCTTTGGCGCATCAAACGGGACTTTTTTGGGATCAAAGATTGGATTACCCATATTAGCGGTCACGGATTTGTCATCATTCAATCGTAAATGGACAAGCGAAGCTTTTGTTTGCATTTTTATTAGTCGGTTGCCAGTCAATTTTTTCTTGAAAACATATTGGGCAGCGCACCTAGCGCCATTCCCACATTGTTCCGCCTTGCTTCCGTCATGATTGTAAAAGTCTAAATCAAAATCTGTTTCTGACTTTATTGGTGCTTGTATAAACAGTAATTGGTCGCATCCAACTCCCAACCGACGATCAGCAATGTGACGAACCATATCAGCGCTGATCCTCACATTCTGGGTAAGAGAATTTATGACCACGAAGTCATTGCCTGATCCTTGCATTTTGGAGAATTTAATTTTCATTTTAGTATAAGCTCAGGGAGTAGCTGCTCCCCTCGAGTAAGATCTGAGAGATTCTCGCGCTCTCGCACGAGATACGCGTTATCACCAGATACAATGATCTCTGCGACTTTCGGGCGACTATTGTAATTCGAACTCATTGCAAATCCGTAAGCTCCTGCTGAATGCACACAGAGTAAATCTCCCGAATCAATTGACAAAAGTCTGTTCAAACCGAGGAAATCACTGCTTTCGCATACCGGGCCCACCACATCAAAATATGTTTTAGGCTTGTCATTATCTAAGGTGACGGCTTGTATATCCATCCAGGCTTGATACAACGCTGGACGAAGCATGTCATTCATTCCTGCGTCCACTATTGCAAAATTTTTTACATCATTGTTTTTGAGGTATTGGACCCGTGTTACGAGATAACCCGCTTCAGCTATAATGGACCTCCCCGGTTCTAAAACTAATGTTTCATTTCGGCCCGAAAAACAATTTAAAACTGAATTTAGGTATGCTTTGATCGAAGGGGGTTCCTCGTTTTTATAACGAACGCCTAATCCGCCTCCCAAATCAATATGCTCCAAATGTATTCCTTGACTCTTTAGCTTGTCAGATAGCACTATCAAATGCTCAAGTGCCTCTATTATTGGTTGCAATTCAGTTATCTGTGACCCTATATGGCAGTCTATTCCGATTATTCGGATATTTTTTAAACTTTTTGCTTGGCGGTAAATTTTTTCCGCATCATTAATATCAATACCAAATTTACTTTCTTTGAGTCCTGTTGAAATGTATGGATGAGTGATAGGGTCAACATCGGGATTGACTCGCACCGAAATCGGCGCAAGTAGTCCGACATCTAAAGCCACTTTGTTCAGTAGCAAAAGCTCTTCTTCTGATTCGATATTAAAGCAGTAGATTCCCGCCTGTAATGCGCGTTTCATTTCGACTGAAGTTTTTGCTATCCCAGAAAAAACTATTTTCTTTGGATCTCCTCCAGCGATTAACACTCGCTCTAACTCACCTACAGAAACAATATCGAACCCTGCGCCTAAACGAGCGAGAATTTGGAGGATTGCGATATTCGAATTAGCTTTGACCGCAAAGCAAATCAAGTGTTTATATCCTTGAAGTGCGTTTTGGTAAGCTACAAAATTTGATCTTATAGTCGCATGACTATATATGTAGCAGGGCGTAGAGTATCGTTCGGTAAGTTCTTTTATAGAAAGACCCTCTATCCACAGTTGTTGTTTTTTTCTAGATAATACACTCATTAGGAATCACTCGAGATTTCAGTGTAGAAAATTTCTGAGGAATTTTCTGGCAGATAAAGCGGCCCCTTATTACCGCAGCCAGCAAGTGAGGACACGATCATTATTGCGAAGATTAAAGTTGTACGCGTGTATACCAACATTTCCGTTATCCGAGGTAAATTGGCAAAGTATACCGGCGGGAGTGGAAGAAAACACTTAATCATTTATACTGATATCATCTTGATGCAGAGGTAAAACATGAACGAGCACGAATTCAATCTAATGGTAGATGAGCTAATGTTTAATCTTGAAGAGGTGCTCGACAATTGCGCTGCAGATATAGATAGCGAAAACTCCGCTGGCATGCTCACTCTCACAGTGGAGAGTAACAAAAGCCAAATTATACTCTCGCGCCAAGTTACTTCCCGAGAAATATGGCTCGCTGATATAACCGGGGGGTTTCATTTTACTTTGCGAGAGGGAAAGTGGAGAGATACGCAAGATAATATGTTGCTTGAGCACAAGCTGGAAAAAGCCATTCTAGCTCAGGCCAATGAGAGTGTTGCGTTAAATTTTAGCGACTTTTAATTGTGGTCATAGCGCGATTAGCGGCTTCAGCTACAACAGAAGGTGATGTTGCTCCAAAGTGAGTACGAGATTCTACGGAACCTTTTGCCGTTAGAATATCAAATACATCTTCCTCAATTTTAGTGGAAAACTGCCTCATTTGAAAAAGACTAAGTTGATGAAGTTCTAAACCTTGCACAATCGCAAAAGCGACAGATTCCCCAACGATCTCATGTGCCTCGCGAAATGGCACATTTTTATTTACGAGATAGTCTGCAAGATCTGTTGCTGTCGAGAAACCCTTGGCAGCGGCCTCTGACATGTTATCCTCTCCGACTTTTATGTTGGGAATCATATCAGCAAATGCTCTGAGGCAATCTGACACAGTGTCCACACTATCAAAGAGAGGTTCTTTATCCTCTTGGTTGTCTTTGTTATATGCAAGCGGTTGTGACTTCATTATTGTAAGAAGTGCCATTAAATTACCTGTGATCCTCCCAGATTTTCCACGAACTAGTTCTGGAACATCAGGATTTTTCTTTTGAGGCATAATCGAAGAGCCGGTACAAAATCGATCCGGTAGCGTTACGAAATTAAACTGTGCGGAAGTCCAGAGCACTAGTTCCTCAGCCATCCGTGAGAGATGTGACATTAGGATACTGGCGACAGAACAGAATTCTATGGCAAAGTCTCGGTCGCTCACCGAATCGAGAGAGTTTACAGTCGGTCTTGCAAAGCCAAGTCTTGATGCCGTGAATGTTCTGTCGATTGGAAAGGTTGTTCCTGCGAGAGCTGCAGCCCCTAATGGACATTGATTCAAGCGTGCTCTGCAGTCTATCAATCTACCGTAATCACGCTCCAACATTTCATTCCAAGCCAGAAGATGATGACCTAGGGTTACCGGTTGTGCGATCTGTAGATGGGTGAAACCCGGCATAATCGTTCCAGCATGGTATGACGCTAACTCAATAATGCCTCGCTGCAAGTTAAATAAAAGTGTGTTTATAGAGTCTATTTGATTGCGAAGCCACAGACGAAGATCAGTCGCAACTTGGTCATTGCGAGAACGGCCTGTGTGTAGTTTCTTCCCAACCGAGCCAATTCTTTGAACGAGAGCCGCCTCAATATTCATGTGGACATCTTCTAGCTCCAATAGCCAGTTGAACTTATTATTGACGATCTCTTTTTTTATCTGCTCTAAGCCATTTACGATTTTTTCTGTTTCGCCTGAGGTTAATATGCCCACATGTTCAAGCATTTGTGCGTGGGCTATCGAGCCGAGGATATCTTCGTCAAAAAGACGTTTGTCAAAAGAGAGAGATGCGGTAAAACGTTTTACAAAGTCATCGATAGGCTCATTAAAACGACCGCCCCAAGTCACATTGACAGATTCCTTGGCAATTTTTTTGTTGGCTGACTCTGATTCGTCCATTGTTCTTGCCATAAATAATTAATTTTTTTTGTATTATAACTAAATGCTCTCGTCAGAAAAATCTATAACTCCTGTCACGAGTTAAAAAGGTTACAAATTATGTTGGAGACTAAACTGTACTAAGAACTATCACTATTAAAGTGTTGAGTGTAAAAAATTCACTAACGACTGGCAATGGGCAATAAAACGTTGATAATAAGTTTATTTTTAATTGCAGAGGTTATAAATGTGACGGAATCTATCCGCATTGCAACTAGGCGAAGCCCCTTGGCGATTTGGCAAGCAGATTTCGTCAAAGCAAAAATATCGAAATTGAATCCAGGATTAAAGGTAGAGTTGGTCGCAATGAATACGAAGGGTGATCAAGCTCTTGATGCGGCGCTCTCAGGAATTGGAGGTAAGGGATTATTTATTAATGAACTGGAGAGCGCGTTGCTTGATGGCCATGCTGACATTGCTGTTCATTCACTAAAGGATATGCCAAACACATTGTCAGAAGATTTTTGTTTGGGCGCAGTATGTGCTCGAGGAAATCCGTGTGATGCCTTGGTGACGAACTTGTCAAGTTCATTAAAAAACCTTAAACCCGGCTCTGTTGTTGGTACATCGAGTCTTCGTCGTCGTAGTCAGTTATTAGCCGCCCATCCCCACCTTGAGGTCAAAGAAATTCGAGGTAATGTTAATACTCGCTTGGATAAGCTAGACGGTGGAAGTTATCATGCAATTATTCTCGCTTCTATTGGTTTAGAAAGACTTAATTTACATCACCGAATTTCCTCTCGTTTATCAATTAAAGAAATGTTGCCGGCACCAGGACAGGGAGCTATTGCCGTTCAATGTAAGGTCATAGACGAAAGTATTAAGTCTTTAATTTTGCCACTTCATGACAGGATTTCAGGGTTTTGTGTGGCTGCCGAAAGGTCGGTGAGCGCTCGTCTAAATGGAAACTGTCAAGTTCCTATTGCGGCATATGCCGAGTTGGTAAGAGGGAGCAATGAAATTGTTTTGAGGGCCATGGTTGGAAGTATAGATGGCACGTCGATATTATGTGCTCAGGACCGAGATTGTCCAAACAATGCGGTTAAGTTGGGGAATAGAGTTGGCGACAAATTACTTGGACTCGGAGCCGATAAAATCCTAAGTGATGTAGCTAGAATCTGAGTCGGTAGGTCTTTATGAATTACCAAAGAAAAGTATTGCTAATTCGCGCTCAACGAGTTGATGACGAGTTAGTTAGACAGTTAGATGAGACAATGACTAATGTCCTTTGTATTCCCATTACTCGCATTGAGGAGATCGAGCGAGATGAACGTGTAAAAACTAATATCGTGGATTTTGATCACTTTGACATTGCCATATTTGTAAGTGTAAATGCAGCTCGGATAGGGTTATCTTTATTAGAGGAATATTGGCCGATGTTACCTCAACATATGGTGTATTTTGCTATTGGCGCTCAAACTGCCGAATGCGTCAGCCATCATAACTTAGAGGTAATCTCACCCTCAACGGAAACGACAGAGGGTCTTCTCTCCCTTCGAGGATTAAATGATGTCAGATCTAAAAGAATTGTTATCTTCAGGGGGCAAGGTGGTCGCGAAAAACTCGCCTGCGAGCTAGCGAAACGAGGAGCGCATGTAAGCTATTCTGAACTCTACAGGCGTGTAACTGACGAGCAGAACTTAAAAAATGCGTTAAAGGTGTTGCCATCAATAGACTGTCTGGTTGCTCATAGTACAGAATCACTTAAGTTATTAGGTCCTCCATCTCGTTTGATTGCGTCTAATTTGAGGGTCGTTGTGCCGAGTGTTCGAGTTGGTGGCTACGCGGCTGATATGGGTTATCGTCTATTGAATGTTGCAAAGGGCGCAGCTCCGCGCTCAGTGTGTGAAGCCGTGATGTCTGCTCTCACAGAGACAAAGGCAACAACGTAGTTCTTTTGAATGGAGGTATTTCTGAGTGATTTTTTTTAAAAACATGGAGTCAATAAGTGCCCAATTCGGATAAGCCAACAGAGAAAATTAAAATAGCCCAAGTGGGTAGACCTTGGCCTAAAAATTTTTTTTTGGTTTTAGCTCTATTTGCAATAGTAGTTTCTATAATGTTTTTCTTGTGGTACCACCAAAAACTTTCTGTGGACAATTCTTTGAAGTCTATCTTTTCTAAGGTGTCTAGTTTGGAGGCTAGCATCACCCGTGATAGAGCGGTCACTAGTGATTTCCGTCAACAATTATCAAAATCTAATCTGCTTATCGATCGAGTGACAAGTCTGGAAAAGTTCGTTAATGAAACAGCGAGATTAATGACGAAAAGTAGCGATTTTTCGGGAGATAAATGGTTACTTATGGAGTCCATTTACCTGATGAGATTAGCGAAACATGAAGCAAAAATTAATCGGAATGTTGAAGATATGGTGCGCTTATTAACACTTATCGATGACATTTTTGTCGAATTAAATAATCCAAACTTTTTATCCGTCCGTGCAGCTCTTGCGATGGATATTAAGGATTTAAAAGCAATGAGGAGTAATAATTTTGAGGAAATATTTTTGGAACTATCGGATATCAGTGAGAAAATTTTTCTGCTAGAAAGTACTAAAAGTTCGACATATTCTATTGCGCCTATCTTAGAGAAGCCGACTCAGGCCACTCTTGATTCAAAAACAGGTTGGGTAAGTTTGTGGCAGAAGCTAGAGGGATTTATTAGCATCCAAAAATATAGTGATTCCATCCCACCCTTGCTTGATAGTCAGCAAGAATTATTCGTGAGGTCTGCTTTGCTGAGTTTTTTGTTACAAGCGAGATACGCTCTGTTTCTTGAACAAGGGACCATCTATAGGATTAATTTATTGGAGGCGGCGGATATTGTCGATCGATTTTTTCCACTAAAGAGCAATGCCGTAGCTCTCTCGCATCAGCTTCGGCAATTAGCGGAGCGACCTGTCAAACGTGTATCTCTGAGTATTGAACGATCTGATAATGCATTTGCGGCTGTAATTGGAACAGAAATGATGGATTCAGAAAGCTTGGGCGATCAGCCATGAGGAGCTATTTAATAGTTTTAATTCTGACCGTGCTTTTCGGAGCATTTTTTGTGGGGATAGTGCAAGAGCATCAAGGATACATGTTAATTGTACTCGATCAAATGAGTATTCAAATGAATATTTGGATGGCAGGTTTAGTGTTTTGTGTAATTGTGTTTCTTGCCATTGCTGTAAGTTTGATTTTTTCGGATCTGTCATCGGGTTTTGGTTTCAGGAAGAAGTGGATGGATCATATACAGACCAAAAGTTTCAAGTCTACGATGACTGGGCTTCAAAGTTATGTGCTCGGTTCTTGGGACGATGCAGTCCAACAGTTGTCTTTTGAAAAGAAACCTATACTTCCAACAGAAATTTTATTGCAATATTTGGCAAAGGCAGAGGCAAATGACGGTAACTTAGATCGAGCAAGAGAGATTATAGAAGAGCTTAAAAGACGTTTTCCAAAACAAAGATCGGAAGCCGATCTGCTACTTGCTGGAGTGCTTTGCGACGAGAGTAGATATCCTGAGGCTGAGGATTTACTTTGGGAAGCACACCAGCGAGATTCTTCCAATTGGTTGATCATTGAAAATCTTGTCAACATAAGTTTCAGAAATCAAAATTGGACTAGAATTTGCGAGCTTTTCCCTTTGCTAAAAAATAATAAAAGCGTGTTATCCAAAAAAAAGATTTATGTTGAGGAAAAAGCGTATCAAGCAAAAATTTTGAATTTCTTAGATGCATTTAGTGATGATGCCCAAGCGAAGCGTAAAAAATTGGAAGAACTTTGGAAAAGTATTCCTCGTAAATACCGAAAATCATCAACTGTCATAATTACTTTTACTAACGCGTTAAATTCAGTCGGATTAGGTGCTGATGCAAAAATTCTACTTGAAAAGGAGCTAGTCAAGCGGTGGTGCCCTCTCTTGGTCTCTCAATTTGGAAAAATAGAAGAGCCCACAACGCTAGAGCATCTAGCTAGCGCAGAGTTATGGTTAAAACAGCATCCGAATGATGGTGAGCTTCTTCTCGCTTTGGGACGGATTTCAAGGAGATTAGATTTTTTTGCGAAAGCAACAGATTATCTTGAGCAGCTTCTATCACAAGATTACTCTACAGCTGCAATGACTGAGTTAGCGGCAGTAAAAACAAATTTAGGCGAAATGACTTGTGCAATTCACCTTTATCAAAGCACGCTCGATTCGATAACCCATAGTCAGGCCTCTTAATGCGTATCAAAGCTGCTTTTTTTTCAAGGCTCTTATTATAAAACGTGCAGGATGCATGGCTAAGAGCAGATCTTGCTCTAATGGGGAAGGTTGTCTCGCTATTTCAGCGGCAAGTATCTGTGCGCATAATGGTGCATAACTTAAGCCTCGGGATCCTAAACCGCAATGGATATAAAGATTTGGTAAGTAGGTACCGTTTGTTGCAATTTGGCTTTTCGCATCTTCTCGCAGCCCAGCGAATGCCTCCCTCATTACCTTTAAATTGGGTACTGCTCCCGCAATAGGGAGGTAGTCTGGTGTTGTACAGCGGAAATCGGCTCGTCCGTCAAGTTTGGCCGAACTGAAGCGTTTTGTAAGTCCTCCCAGCAGTGGATCATTAGAACTAAGTTTTTCGAGATTTTTTTTGTGGTCAGAAATACAGAGCGCTTGATCTTCGGAAGTGCTATAAGTTGCGCCGCAACTATGCGTTCCATTAATGGACGGAGTGAAATAACCGCGCCCGCATATGACAGTGCGGAGTTTAATGCTGGCAATGGTGCTAGGGATTTCAGTTACTTGTCCGCGTACTTTTTTTACGGGTAAAAATTGCGTTTGCGTAAAATTAAGACACTCAAAGGCATTCGCTAAAACTAATATAGGCGTTTCAGCCAAGTGATTCTCACTAAAGTCAAAAAGAGACCATGTATTTAGTTTTGGTCTGTACGTAATTCTTTTGACTACAGCTTTTTTTAAGCTGATATTTGGATGTTCTAACAATCTTTTACAAACTGCCACCGGAGGAAGCCAACCTAGAAAAGGAAAATAAAGGGCATTGGGTGAGGATAGAGCGAGACCGCTAATTTTTTTTATATCTTGTTTGTTTATAAGCTTAAAAAACGAATTGTTTTGACCAAAAGTCTGAAAAGTTGTCCTCTGCGTTTGAGCATTATGGGTGCTAGTTGGCAGGATCATTACTCCACACTGTTCTCCCAGTCCTAATCGCCAAAATGATTTATAAAATCTACTAGCATTTACGATTGCTTTAAAATTTATTTGAGGCAACGGGGTAATGTGATGGGATAGCCGAGGATAAATTACAGCTTGCCTGTTTCCCGATCCTCCTTGAGCAGGTTGTTCATGCCGATCAATTACAGTGACGTTGTATCCAATATTCGCCAAAGCAGAAGCGGTCGTGCAACCAGCTAATCCTGCGCCCAAGATTGTCACATCTTTTTTAAACGAAACTTTATGTGGTTCACTGTTAAGATGCCAATTGGGTAATAATTTTTGACTTTTTTGACGAAGTTGATTTTTCTTTCTCATTGTTTAAGCGAGCAATACTCTTTGATGATTTGCTCACACCATTTCGCAATACTCGCGTCACTGGTGTGTGACTGGTTTTCGTCATCAAGTGCCAAACCAACAAAAAAGCTCTTTTCTTTATTTAGGGCCCTTGAATTGTTAAACTCATAATCTTTGTTTGGCCATTCTCCGATGGTCCGCGCTCCAAGTTTCCTCACTTTATGCCACAAGTAACCCATTGCGTCTTGAAACCAGTCAGGATAACCTACTTGATCCCCTAATCCGTAGAGAGCGATTATTTTTCCTCTGATGTGGATTGAATTGATACCATCCCACTGTTTCTCCCAGTCCTCTTGCAACTCTCCGTAATCCCATGTGGGGATACCGAGAATCAGAAAATCATACTTTGACATTGAGTCGATCTTGGTTAAAGCAATATTGTAAAGAGTCACGCTGGGGTAACCGACGAGTTTGTCTATGTTATCTCGAATTTTCTCTCCCGCCATTTCGGTGTAGCAAGTGGTGCTTCCGAAAAAAAGCCCAATTTTTATACGCATAGTGTCACTCATTTCTACCCTATTAATATTTCTCGGCGGTTCATACGGCTTAAATGATACCGTTGATGTAGCCTAGCTGACGCCAAGCTTCGTAGGCTACGATTGCTACGGTATTGGATAAATTTAAACTCCTACTATTTGGGATCATCGGTATTTTGAGTAAATTTTCCTCTGGAATTTCTCGAATAATTTGCCCAGGAAGACCCCGCGTTTCAGGGCCAAACAAGAGAGCAGTGCCGGATTCATAATTAACATCTGAATAACATGTTTTTCCTTTAGTTGAGAAACCAAAAATTTTTTTCCCCCTATTTAGTATTTGATACTCAGTCCAATCTGGATACACTTTTGTAGAATAGTATTCGTCATAGTCAAGACGTGCTCGACGTAACTTTTTGCTATCTAGATCAAATCCCAATGGTTCGATTAAATGGAGCTTAAATCCCGTATTTCTGCATAGCCGCATTATGTTTCCAGTATTCGGAGGAATTTCAGGTTCATAAAGAACGATATCAAGCATTTCCGATTCTTTCAGTCTTACGAAGTTCGAGAATTGTAACCTAAATATGGACTCGCCGTATTAGAGCTTTTGCCGTGTCCTTTGGAGGAAGCGAAACTGATTTCTTGTGCTATCACTTATTTCTAATGAAAGTAAATATCTATGGCGGATCCACCATGGTATTCAAGCAGTTTTTGAACCTTGACGCTGCGGGTTATGTGAGATCCATAGCAGATGAACAAAGGCAAATTATTTTTAAAGCGCAGTTAGCTGGGTTGTGTTTTGGTACGTTTTCTTTTTGAGGTTATTTCCGAGCTCTACCGATTAAGAGTTGGCGTAATTCGAAGAGAAATTATCGATAAATTTCTACCGATAGACAATCAGCTGTATCTTTACTGCCTGTTCATAGTGTGCCAAAAGTAGTTTTTCAGTAACATGACGTGTGTCAATTAGCTGGATAAGGATTTATGCAAATATATATTTCGATGTGCTTGGGAGAGATCTTTTGTACTTTAGTAGGCTATGCAGGAATTTGAGCTGAAGTTGTTCGAGCTTTTTGCTGGAGTAGAAAAATATTTAAGCAAAAAAGGGCGAATATTAATTGGGTTTAGTGGTGGTCTCGACTCCACTGTTCTACTTACGCTTGCTTGCGAATATTTCACAACAAAAAAAGTACTTGCCGTTCATGTAAACCATGGGTTATCGCCAAATTCAAAAGATTGGCAGAGATTTGTTGTTGAGTATTGTAAACGTTTGTCAGTTGGATATTCGCTTCAACACGTTGAGATAATTAACTCAGCTAACCAGGAGGCAAAAGCACGAGAGGCTCGTTTTGATGTGTTCTCTAAGTTGATAAAAAAAGGAGATGCATTGCTGCTTGGACATCATCTAGATGATCAGATTGAGACCGTGTTGTATCGGTTGCTCAGGGGATCGGGTAGCTTAGGATTATCTGGGATCCCATTAGATCGTAACTTCCGTGAAGGTAGGCTTTTCCGGCCACTTATAACGCTTACGCGAACCTGTATACTAGAAATCGCGCAATCTAGAGGTCTAAATTGGATCGAGGACGAAACTAACAGTGAGAATCGCTTTGATAGGAATTATCTACGTAACTGTGTCATACCGCACATAAAAACTCGATGGCCAAACTACCAGAAGCGGATAAACACGACGATTAAATTGAATAAAGATGCACAGATGCTCGCCCAATCTATTTTTAAGGATGATTTGGACAATTTAGATTTACGAGATGAGAGAGGCGGTCTATCCATCAATTTAGAGAAGCTAAAGACTTTGGCGAGGTCTCGACAAGGCAATGTAATCCGTTATTTGCCGACATTGTTGGGGTATCCGCCCACGAATTATAATGTTCACAACGAGTTTTTTTCCTCGTTTCTGGCAGCGCGGATAGATGGATCTCCATTTTTAACATGTTGTGGGTACCAATTTAGGCGATTTCGTAACAAGGTTTATGTTTTGCATAAAAATCTTTCTGAGATAAAGGCCTCTAACTTTCCGATTACCTGGGATATATCTTCCAGCCTAATCCTTCCTGATGGATCAATGCTTGAAGCGGTTGAAGTAGATTCGGGAGGATTGCAATTGCCCCAAACCATGAGCTTTGATGTTGATGTTAAGCGCGGTGGAGAGAGGTGTCGCCCATCGGGGAGGGGGAGAACCCAGACACTTAAAAAATTGTTTCAAGAGTACTCACTTGAGCCATGGTGGCGAAGTCATATACCTCTGTTGTATTGTCGGTGTTTGCTGGTGGCTGTTGGAGATCTCTGGATTTGTGATGGTTGGAAGGCGCACTCCGGAGAACGCGGGTTGAAAATAATCTGGAAACATAACTCCGTGTAGATACGTATTGGTAATTCTGCTACTCTTTTCATTTGTTGTTTTGAGTTTAGATTACGTAGTCTTTTCGTGTCTTAACCTTGCGGCAAATCTAATTTTTGATCCGAGTAAACTATGGCACGTTTTATTTTCGTCACTGGTGGCGTGGTTTCTTCTCTTGGTAAGGGAATTGCGTCAGCGTCTCTTGGGGCTTTGCTGGAAGCTCGGGGCTTATTAGTTACAATTCTAAAGTTAGATCCTTACTTAAATGTTGATCCGGGGACAATGAGTCCCTATCAACATGGTGAAGTATATGTAACAGAGGATGGGGCCGAAACAGACTTAGATCTGGGACATTATGAACGGTTTTTGCGTTCAAAGATGACTCAATTCAATAATTTTACCAGCGGACAAATTTATGAAACTATCTTGCGAAAAGAGCGGAAAGGGGATTATCTGGGAGGAACTGTTCAAGTAATACCGCATTTGACTGACGAGATAAAAAGGCGTGTATATGTTGGGGCAGGAAAGGCAGATATTGCTGTGGTAGAAATTGGGGGAACGGTTGGTGATATTGAATCTCAACCTTTTCTAGAGGCCGTTCGGCAATTAAAAATTGAATTAGGTCCAAAACGCGCTCTACTAATGCATCTGACTTTGGTTCCTTATATTGCTTCAGCCGGAGAGACAAAGACAAAGCCCACTCAGCACTCAGTTAAGGAAATGAGGTCAATTGGTTTGCAACCAGATGTGCTCTTATGTCGTTCAGAAGTTTTAATTGAGGAATCACAAAAGCACAAAATCTCGCTATTTACTAATGTTGAGGAAAGGGCGGTGATACCGCTAATAGATGCAAAAACGATATATTCAGTGCCTCGGATGCTTCATCAATGGAGGTTGGACCAGTACGTTTTAGATCAATTTGATATTGATCTGCCTGATGCTGATTTATCTGAGTGGGATCGCGTTGTGGAACATCAATTCAATGTGGATGGAGAAATATGTGTTGCTTTGGTAGGAAAATATATGGAACTTTTGGATGCCTATAAGTCTATTAACGAAGCGCTCATCCATGCAGGTATTCAAAATAAGATGAAAGTAAAAATTCGATACATAGATTCAGAAAATTTAGAGAAAGACGCAGCGATTATCAAGGGGGTAGATGCAATTTTAGTGCCCGGAGGTTTCGGAACGCGGGGGATCGAAGGTAAAATTTTTGCTGTAAAAACTGCGCGCGAATCGAATATTCCGTATTTGGGGATATGTTTAGGAATGCAGGTTGCTGTAATTGAATATGCTCGAAATGTTTGTGGATTATCTGGAGCGAACAGTTCAGAATTCGACCCTGACACTCCCTACGCAGTGGTGGGCTTGATCTCAGAGTGGATGGGTGTTGATGGCAATCTTGAACGTCGAGATGATGAATCTGATCTTGGTGGCACCATGCGACTTGGGGCGCAAGTTTGCCACCTATTGGAGGGATCAAAAGCAAAACAGATCTATGCAACGGATTCTATAATGGAGCGACATAGACATCGGTATGAGGTCAACAATAAATTTTTACCTAAGTTGAAATCCGCAGGCCTAGTCATAGGAGCCTTGTCAGAGGACCGAAACTTAGTGGAGTCGATCGAATTAAACGATCATTCATGGTTTTTTGCAAGTCAGTTTCATCCAGAATTCACTTCAACACCTCGTGATGGACATCCGCTATTCACTGCTTTCGTAAAAGCGGCGGTGGACTTTTCGCAATGCAAAAAGATATGACCTCACGCCGTAACCAAGAAGTTACCGTTGGGGATTTACGAATTGCCAATAATCTACCTCTAGTCATATTTGGTGGGATGAATGTTATCGAATCACGCAATCTAGCAATGGAAGTTGCGCAAGCATTTGTTAATGCAACGCAAAAGCTATCTATGCCATTTGTGTTCAAAGCTTCTTTCGACAAGGCGAATCGTTCTTCAATATTTTCTTTTAGAGGTCTGGGTATGGAGACCGCACTCTCTATATTGGAGGATATAAAACGCGAATTCGGCTGTTATGTCATGACGGATGTGCATGAAATTGATCAAGTAGCTGCCGCAGCTGAGGTTTGCGATGTACTGCAGTTGCCGGCATTTTTGGCAAGGCAAACTGATTTAGTAAAGGTTTTAGCAGAATCAGGCGCTGTCATTAATATTAAAAAGCCCCAGTTCTTGAGCCCCAGCCAAATGGGTAATGTCATTGAAAAATTTCGAGAATGCGGTAACGAGCGTCTCATCGTTTGCGAGCGCGGTACTTGCTTCGGATACGATAACTTAGTCGTTGATATGCTTGGATTTTCAACTATGAAGGAAATAAGCGAGGGATTACCGGTTATTTTTGACGTAACGCATTCACTGCAGTGCAGAGATGAACATTCTGTGGCATCGGGAGGCCGCAGAAGTCGCATTGTTGAGCTAGCAAGATCGGGTGTTGCAGTTGGCCTTGCGGGATTATTTTTAGAGGCTCATCCAGATCCAGATAGTGCCAAGTGTGATGGAGCCTCAGCTCTTCCGCTTGATTTGTTATACCCGTTTTTAGAGCAAGTGCGAAAAATCGATAATTTGGTTAAAAACATGGAAGTATTAATGGTGCGTTAAGTGCTGGTTAACGTTAAGTTTGGGAAAGATTTAGGAGTAAAGTCAGTATGTCTGTAATAACAGATGTCCGCGCATTCGAGGTCTTGGATTCACGCGGAAACCCAACAGTGATGGTTGAGGTGGAACTTAGTTGTGGAGTCATTTCCTCCGCAATGGCACCATCTGGTGCCTCGACAGGATCTCGGGAGGCAATGGAACTTCGAGACCATGATAAAAATCGTTACATGGGAAAAGGAGTATTGACCGCAGTTGCCAACGTGAATAATCGTATAAAGGATACATTAGTTGGTGTAGATCCCACTGCACAATTAGATGTAGATAATATGATGATAGAGTTGGATGGTAGTAAAGATAAGAGTGTCTTAGGTGCGAATGCAATATTGTCGGTTTCGCTGGCTGTTGCTAAAGCCGCATCTGTGCGTAAAGGCGTTCCCTTGTACTCACATATCAGTGATTTAAATGGCACTTCAGGTCACTATACTATGCCTCTACCTATGATGAATATTTTGAATGGAGGTGAGCATGCTAATAACAATGTTGATATACAAGAATTTATGGTACAACCTATGCAAGCTGGATCTTTTGCTCGAGCTTTGCAGACGGGTGTGGAAATTTTCCATGCTCTTAAAAGAGTATTGATTTCTTCGGGCTTAAATACTGCTGTCGGGGATGAGGGTGGCTTTGCTCCCGACTTAAATTCCAATTCGCATGCGCTCTCTGTGATCTCCGAGGCAGTAGCGCAGGCAGGCTATTGTTTAGGCACCGATGTAACTCTAGCACTCGATTGTGCTGCTAGCGAATTTTACCGATCAGGCTTCTATGACCTCAAGGGAGAGGGTAAGCGATTTAGCCCGAACGGATTTACCGATTTTTTGGGAGAATTATGTAAACAATTTCCTATCACCTCTATTGAGGATGGACAAGATGAATCTGATTGGAGTGGATGGAAATACCATACAGATCAATTGGGTAAAAAAGTTCAATTAGTCGGCGATGATTTGTTTGTTACTAACACTGAGCTTCTTAAGCGTGGAATAGATAATGGGATAGGAAATTCTATCTTAATTAAATTTAATCAGATTGGCACCCTTAGCGAGACATTGAATGCCATTTCGATGGCGAAAAAGGCTGGCTACGGGGTAATAATTTCTCATCGTTCAGGAGAAACAGAGGATACAACTATAGCTGACTTAGCAGTAGGCACGGCGGCTGGTCAGATTAAAACTGGGTCGTTATGCCGGTCGGATCGTGTGGCGAAATATAATCGTCTTCTGCGCATCGAAGCTGAGCTTGGATGCGCAAATGCTCCATACTACGGGTGCCTTGGTTTCCAGACTTGATTTTCAGTCTCTCTAAGACCGAGCGAGGTTTAGAATGTTGTTAAAGTTGATTTTTGTTATTTTAATGATTATGTTTTTATCGCTTCAAGCTGAGTTATGGTTCGGAGATGGGAGTCTTTCTCATAAGACAGAGTTGGAAAACTTGTTAACAAAGCAAAGCGAGGAAAATAAGCGCCTTGAAGAAAAAAATGAAGACCTAGTTAATAAAATCTCAAGTTTGAAAGATAGTTTTAGCAGCATTGAAGAAATAGCTCGAGAAGATTTAGGCATGGTCAGACATAACGAGGTGTTCTATTTGGTTACTGACGATGAGGGTGAACAAAATGATGATGATCCATAAATGGATTATCAAGATAACCCATCTTGGGTAAAGCGCGTAGTTGGTTAATTGTGCCCGCCGGGGGTGTTGGCAGTCGTTTTTCGCCAAAATTGCCTAAGCAATTTTTCCCACTCGGACAATCTACCGTAGCCCAACATTGCCTATCGAGACTGTTAAAAGTGCCCGAGATAGAGCGCTTGGTTGTACCATGTAAAGTTCGAGAAAAGTGGTGGTCTTCGGTACTAGCAATAACAAATGATCGGGTTGAATTGGTTGAGAGCGGAATCGATCGCGCAGAGTCTGTCCTCAATGGTTTGTTAGCGTTGACAAATGACGCAATTTTTAGTGATTGGGTTCTGGTACATGATATTGTTCGACCCTGTGTTACTCTTGGCTCGATTATGAAGTTGCGGGAAAGTGTTAATAAACATCCCGTGGGCGGAATCTTGGTTTCACCAATCAATGAGACAGTCAAATTGATTACAGAGTATGGTCAGATTAAAAGTACGATAGATCGTCGGATTTGCAGACTTGCACAAACACCGCAAATGTTTCGTTACGGTGAGTTGGTGGAGGCCATGGAGCATGCGTTCAAAAATCGTCAGTTTTTGACGGACGAATCCTCCGCCTTAGAGCGGTTGGGTAAAGAGGTAAAGGTAGTTGAGGGTAGGGCTGATAATATAAAGATTACTCGTCCGGAAGATTTGATCCTTGCCAATACAATCCTCGAAGAACAAGAGAAATCTGAATGCGAATAGGCCATGGTTATGATGTCCACGCTTTTTCTTCAGGAGTTGGATTTACTCTGGGAGGTGTTTATATTCCATGTAAGATGGCTTTGCTAGCTCATTCAGATGGCGATGTGGTTATTCATGCACTTATGGACGCGATCCTCGGCGCGTTGAGTTTGGGTGATATCGGCGCCCACTTTCCGGACAGTGATCCAGAATACCTTGGCATTGACAGTCGAAACTTACTTCGACGGGTTGTAATTATGATGAGGGAGAAAAGCTACCGTCTCGTTAATGCAGATGTGACCATCGTTACACAAAGGCCTAAAATGGCACCTTATATAAAACGGATATGTGAAAATTTAGGTCAAGACATTGGAGTTTTATCGGATTGCATAAATGTTAAGGCCACAACCACTGAGGCGCTAGGATTTATAGGTCGAACTGAGGGTTTAGCATGCCATGCTGTTGTTCTTCTAGAGCCCTCAGCGTGAATTAATTAACTTGAGAAATACTGCCCGAACTTTGTCGGATTTTAACTTTAAGTGCCTTCCTAAATTTCTTCCTTGTCTGGGAAAAGCTCGCATGAAAGCCTCTATGATTGACTTTTGTGTTGACGAAATTCTTGGCTTTGAGTTTTCTGGCTCTGGCGAACATTTAATTGTTAACATCCGTAAACATGGGCAAAACAGTCGATGGATAGCGGCACGATTAGCAGAATTAGCCGGTATAGAGGAGAGGTATGTGGGCTACTGTGGGTTGAAAGATCGTTTCGCTGTGACATCGCAGTGGTATAGTCTCTATTTGCCGAACCGCTGTCTAAATATCGCCGATTTGAGCCATCCAGATTTTGAGGTTCTATCACTTAAGCGACACAGCAAAAAATTACGGCGGGGGATGCACGCCGGAAATTCATTTAAAATCTTAATTACTGACATATCTGCGTCTCAAGAAAAGCTTGAGCAAAGGCTCAAAATGATTGATCAACTCGGATTTCCCAATTATTTTGCGCAGCAGCGTTTTGGATTCAATGGTGGAAATCTTCTCGAAGCTGAGTACCTAATTAACTCAGCCCGTCGTTTGAGAGGAAACTCGAAGGGACAAGGTCTCTTCCTCTCTGCCGCTCGCTCTTGGCTATTCAACTTAGTGCTCGCTAGACATATTACGAATTATCATAATGGGATAGTTTTTCCATTGGATGAGACCGGACCTTTATGGGGAAGAGGGAGGAGCAAACCTAATCAAGGTGTTGCGTTAGTTGAGCGGGAGGCACTCATTGATTGGCCGGGATGGAAGCATGCGCTGGAGCATACGGGATTGACTCAAGACCGACGTAAGTTATTTATGCAAGCCGATGGGTTAAAATTCAATTTTCTTGAAAGCTGCCAATTGAAGCTTGAATTCAACTTGCCCAAGGGAGTTTATGCGACAGCATTATTGCGTGAGTTGGCGGAATTTAATCGGTAATTGAGTGCTTCCCTGTGTTATATTCGGCTATTAGTAAGTCAGAGCAAAAGCCATTTTTTGATTTGGGTTCTGCTCAGATGGATGGAGATTGCCATGAATTCGCTTGACTTTTCTGGTGTGGGAATGACCTCTCAGCGTACGCGTGAAAGATTAATAACAAGATTACAAGCGCAAGGTATCTATAATACAAGGGTTCTGGATACTATGAGAGTGACCCCGCGGCATCTTTTTTTGGACGAGGCTCTTGCGCATAGGGCATATGAAGATACGGCTCTCCCCATCGGTTTTTCTCAGACTTTATCCCAACCATATATAGTTGCTCGCATGACTGAGTTGCTTTTAGCAAGAGGATCGCTGAATAAAGTTCTTGAAATTGGGACCGGATCGGGCTATCAGACCACGATTTTGGCACAACTCGTGAGCGAAGTTTACTCTGTTGAACGGATAAATCCATTATTGGTAAAGGCAAAAAAAAGATTTAGAAAACTTGGAGCTAAAGGAATTAAAGCCCAGCTATCAGATGGTAGTCATGGATGGCGTGAGCATGCACCTTTCGATGGAATAATTAGTACAGCGGCCCCTCAATCGGTGCCAACCGAACTTCTTCAGCAACTTGGGGCTGATGGAGTCCTAGTAATACCAATTGGCGCAATCAACAAGCAAGTGCTGCGTCTAATAAAACGGGTTGGAGATACGGAACAGTTCGATGAGGAGGCCATTGAAACAGTAAGGTTTGTGCCGCTTTTGGGTGGTTTGACATATACAGACTGACTAATTCGGAAATGCAATGAGAAATGTTTTCCCCACATTGTTCTTAAAGGGAATGGCGATGGGCGCTGCGGATATGATTCCGGGGGTGTCTGGGGGCACGATTGCCCTAATAACCGGAATCTACAATGAGCTCATAAACAGCATAAGATCTATTGACTACAGAGCAATGAGATTACTTCTCATTGGCGACATTTCAGCTGCTTGGAGTCATATAAATGGTACGTTTCTCTCGACTGTGCTAGCTGGGAGTTTAACAAGTATTATTATGCTTTCAAGAATTATTGAATATATTATGAAGATTTACGGATTGTTAATGTGGTCTTTTTTTAGTGGCGTTATTGTGGCCTCCGTTATAATTCTTTTTCAACGGTATCGGGTAGTAAATTTGTACCAAATTGGCTACGTCTGTCTTGGTATAGTCTCCGCTGTTGCCATATCAAGCTTTCCTGCTTTGAATTTCAGCGCTAATTATGCAGTTATTTTTCTTGCTGGAGCCATAGCTTTTTGTGCAATGATTCTTCCTGGTATCTCAGGAACTCTCCTTCTGGTTGCAATGGGGGTTTATCCGACAGTAATCTCCGCTGTGGCGCATTTTCACTGGGACATTTTAATATTTTTCTCGTTTGGGGGATTGGTAGGACTATTATCCTTTAGTAAAATACTCTCAAAGTTATTGATGCACCATGAGAAAACCTTACTTGTCACTATGTGTGGCTTTTTGATCGGAAGTTTGCACTTGGTCTGGCCTTGGAAAGATTCTTTAGAAGTTTCCTTAACTGGATTTGTCAATTTGTCGCCATCTCAATATGGGATCTTAATAGATGCTGATCCACACACTAATATGTGCCTATTATTTATGGTAATAGGACTCTCTTTTGTTTTTATGCTGAATACTCTTGGTTCGATGCAGAGTCAAAAACATAGTATGGAAAAGTAATTTGTTTAATTTTCGAACGAGAATTTTATCTATTGGCGCCATAATTCTTTGTGGTTGTGCACAACAGCTTGCACCAGTTTTATCCTTGGATATTCCTGCACGTGAGATGATTACAAAGCATGTCGTGCAGAAGGGAGAAACCCTATATTCAATTGCTTGGAGATATGATTTAAATGTCACCACCTTAGCAAAAAATAATAGACTTAGTAGATCTACAACTATATATCCAGGTCAAATTTTAGATATTGAAGGAGAGATGAAAGCAGTTTCTCAACAAGAAGTGAAGTTGGTGCAAACTGAATTACCAGACGGTCACTTGCTCGCAGAGGAATTGTCTATTTCAAGCGGAAGGGGGAACAACTCGAAAAAACTACTAGGGCTGCAGAAAGTCAAAAAAGAGAGTACAAAGGTAGAGGGAGCGCTAAGCACAAAAAATGATAGGGCTGTCACAGGATCATCCTTGACATCTGCTGAGTATTATTGGCGGTGGCCGGTGAAGGGAACAATCGAAGCAGAGTTCAATGTTAAAAATCTTAAAAAGGGTATTACTATAAAAACCATTGCTCGCGCTTCTGTCAGGGCGACTGCCCCCGGCAGAGTTGTTTATGCGGGGGACGGGTTGAGGGGCTATGGGCAACTGATAATTGTGAAACATAGTGAAGTATTATTGAGCGCGTATGCTCAAAATGAAAAGATTCTTGTTCAAGAGGGGCAAGCCATTGATAATATGGAAATAATATCAAAACTTGGATCTTCGGGTATTCTGTATTTTGAAATAAGAAAGGATGGCCTGCCGGTCGATCCTTTAAAATATATAAATTAATTAACCGAGCCATAAAGATTAAAACATTATTATCCCACCGAGCGATAACGCAAGAATTTGTCTTGGGATCGGGATATTTTTTTTGATACCATTAGCTTTTTTTTCACCATGATCCAGATAGGAAATTTTATGAATACTTTGTTATATCCACCTTTGTTGGGTGTTATTGGTATGATTGTCGCGCTCGCAATTTACTCGCTGATAATGCGTTATCCGGATGGTGAGGATAGGGTCAAAAAGATTGGCGATCAAATCCATACCGGCGCACTAACTTTTATGAAGACTGAGTACAAATATCTTATGATTTTTGTGGCTATTCTCGTCTTTCTCGTTGGTATTTTTCTATCTATTGAATCTGCTATTGCGGTACTGTCGGGGGCTACTTGTTCCTCACTAGCTGGCTTTATTGGAATGTATGCTGCTACAAAGGCGAATGTAAGGACTGCCACTGCTGCTCAAACGGAGGGAGCCGCAGCGGCATTATCTGTTTCCTTTTATGGTGGCTCTGTCATGGGCCTATGTGTGGCATCGCTGGGATTGATAGGTCTTGGCACCCTTTATTATTTTTACAACGAATCTCACGTGCACGCTCTAGAAGGTTTCGGAATGGGTGCTTCAGTCGTTGCGTTGTTTTCAAGAGTTGGCGGTGGAATTTTTACAAAATGTGCAGATGTGGGAGCCGATCTGGTCGGGAAGCTTGAAGCCGGCATACCTGAAGACGATCCACGTAATCCGGGTGTAATAGCAGATAATGTTGGAGATAATGTCGGAGATGTGGCTGGTATGGGTTCAGACATTTTTGAATCATACTGCGGGTCGATGATCGCCTCCATTGCTATTGCTTATACCCTAGGTTCTAGAGATCTGATGGCTTTACCACTAGCTCTAGCCTCTATTGGATTAATTTCCTCAATCATAGGTGTTATTGTGGTGAAAATGCGTTCAAGAAGCTCTCCTTCAGCTGCACTTCGGTTCGGCACTTTGCTAGCACCTATAATTTTTATCGGTCTTGCTTACTTTGTGATTGAGAATATGTCTAATGTTTCTCTGGATGTTTGGTGGTGTGTTATTTGTGGTGCAGTTGGTGGCGTAATGATCGGCTTGGTTACTGAGTTTTATACTGATACAAGTCGGGGTCCAGTCAGAAAGATCGCGAGATCCGGAGAGACAGGACCCGCAACGGTCATGATTTCCGGCCTCTCAGTGGGTATGGAATCGGTAGTCATACCAATCTTGGTACTTGCTGGTGTAATTTTTATATCTACTGGACTAGCTGGTGTCTATGGTGTGGGGATTGCAGCAGTCGGAATGCTATCAACCGTTGGCATCACAATGGCGATTGATGCATACGGACCCGTTGCAGACAATGCTGGAGGTATAGCTGAAATGGCCGGAATGGGTGAGGATGTGCGAGAGATTACCGATTCTCTTGACGAATTAGGTAACACGACCGCTGCGATTGGAAAAGGGTTTGCGATAGGAGCTGCGGCCTTAGCTGCTTTAGCAATAATATCCGCATATGCGGCAGTAGTGTCCGTCAAAAATCCAGAGTTTTCCCTTGAGTTGACCAAGCCGGTTGTGCTGGTGGGTATGTTTATTGGCGCGTGTATACCATTTTTGATCTCTTCGATCACTATGACCGCAGTAGGTGATGCAGCGTTTGAAATGATCAACGAGATCCGTAGACAATTTCGAGAGATCGCTGGACTGATGGAGGGCGAGTCTGATCCAGACTCAGAAAAATGCGTGAAGATCGCAACTGAGGCGGCACTTAAAAAAATGATGCTTCCTGGGATTATTGCGGTATCAATGCCGGTTCTGGTGGGCATTGGTCTGGGAGCAGAAGCACTGGGTGGGATGCTGGGAGGCGGGTTGTTGGGTTGCGTTTCTCTCGCACTGATGATGGCGAATGCTGGCGGCGCATGGGATAACGCAAAAAAGTTTGTAGAAAAAGGGAATCATGGAGGCAAGGGTTCAGAAACTCATGCTGCAGTTGTTGTTGGAGACACAGTAGGAGATCCTTTCAAAGATACATCCGGACCTTCAATGAATATTCTAATAAATGTTATGGCGATTGTCAGTCTGGTTATAGCGCCGCTTCTGACTATATAGGTTCGCGTCAAGACAGAATTTTAGATAATAATCTTTTAAGGTTGTTAGTATTTCCGCGGAGGTGTTTCTGTGAACCGTAATGTTCGAGTTTCACTCCTGTTGGCGGTCACTATTCTAGTGTGGTTGTTAAGTGGACTTTGGTTCCCGCATAAAACGCAATCTCTCAGTGATTTCGGTGCGGGGGATGTTGTTGCGCTAACGCAAGTGCAGGCAAGGTATCTTTCGTGGGAATATTATTCACCTACTATGAAATTGTTCGCAGAAACCCACGCCAATCGGCACGTTTTTTTGCGGGCACAAATTACCGGCGAGGTGATTAGTACGCCGCAAGCTCGAGGGGTGTTCGTGACTGCTGGGCAAACGATATGCGAACTAGACAGCGATGGCCGACAAGCAGACTATGTCAGCGCTCAGTCATCTTTTCATAAATCACAGCTTGAATATACGGGATTTCTGAGTCTCAAGCGAAATCAGTTTCAATCTGAATTAACAATTGCCAGAGCAGCTGCAGATTTAGAAAAGGCTAGAGTTCGTTTGAATCTAGCAAGAGACGCAGTTGATAATTTGCAGATAAAGGCGCCTTTTAATGGTTTTTTAGAGACAAGATCTGCTGAAGTTGGGGATTACTTACAACCCGGAGGATTATGTGGATCGATAGTCGAACTCGATCCAATCCTAGTAAGGGCTAATGCGACAGATCTTCAAATTAGCTACCTTGAAACCGCACAATCAGTTGATTTCAAGGTTAAGTATGGAGAAGAGTATGCAGCAACTATTAACTACATATCTAGTGTAGCTGATTCTAAAATTCGAACGTTTTTGGTAGAGGCAACATTTGCAAACCCGGCGTCGCATTTGCGGGCAGGAGTGTTGGGAAATTTAATCGTGACGGCTCCTAGGGTTATTGCACACCAAATTCCGGGTTCTGTTCTATTACTTGATGATAATGGCAAGATTATTGTTAGGATAATTTCGGATGGTAATGTTGTTGAAAACGTTAATGTAACCATTGTTGGTGAGAGTGAGTATGGAATCTGGGTTACGGGCTTACCGAAAACTGTTGCACTGATAACCGTTGGACAGAATTATGTGTTAGCTGGTGAGATCATAGATCCAGTTTTTGAAGGCAATACAAATGAATAAAGAGGAAGCAGAGCATCCTTTTATAGTAGGTGCCATAAGCTCTCTAATTACGACACCGAAAGTTACTCTATTCATCATGTTTCTGGTTTTGTTTGCAGGTGTTTTTGCATTTAAAACTCTCCCTGTTGAAATGGAACCAGACATACAAATACCTGTTTTTTTAATTTTGGTACAACTTGAGGGAATTTCATCAGATGACGGTGCTCGGCTACTAATCGCACCAATTGAGAACGAATTGAAAAAACTAGACGGCGTGGAGGAAATAAATGGGACTGCTCGAGATGACTCCATCCAAATTATTGTGGAGTTTGAAATAGATCGCCAACTAAAAGGGGTCTTGACTGATCTTAGAAACGCAGTCGAGAGAGCGAGTACCAAATTTCCAGAGGATACCGAGGAACCAATAATCGAAGAGATAAGTATCCGGTTGCCGGAGGTCGTGGTTGCGTTTTCGGCTCCAGGCAACTCTCATCGAGAGCTGAGTGCTATTGCAAAGCATTTTGAGGAAGAGTTTGAAAAGTTGCCGCATGTGTTAGAGGCCAAACTAGGCGGATATCGGGAAGAGGTATTAGAGATCTTACTAATGCCAGAGCTACTGGGATATTATCAAGTTACATTAGATGAGATTTTTAATATTTTTTCAGTTAACAACCTTGTTGTACCTGCAGGTCAATTAGAGACGAAATCAGGTTTTTTTGGTATAGAGCTACCTGCTCTAATCGAGAACGAGCAAGACGTGAGAGAACTTCCAATAAAGAGTTCTAAAAGCGGAGTTGTAAAGCTAGGAGACGTAGCTCAAATAGAGAGAAAATTTAAGGATGTCACCGGATTTAGCACGGTGAATGGTATTGATGCGATAACGCTCGATGTGATGAAGCGTCCAGGTGCAAATTCAATTGAAGCGGTGCAATTGGTGAGAGACCTCGTTGCAAGAGATCGGCAATTATTTTCTCAAAATATCAAAATAGACTTCTTATTTGATTCAGCTCCTTATTCACGGGCGCTTGTGGACGAGCTGTCAGGGAATATTTTAACTGCGATGGCATTTGTCCTTATTCTCGTAGTTGCTACTTTGGGCTTTCAATCGGGCATATTAGTAACACTAGCTGTGCCATTTTGTCTTCTTGGTTCATTGGTCGTAATTTTGTTTCTTGGATATAGCTACAACTTTGTCGTCATGTTTGGTTTGTTATTATCATTAGGAATGCTGATTGATGGTGCGATTGTCGTAGTTGAATTTGCAGATGCCAGAATTGCAACGGGTGTAAATGCCTTTGAGGCGTATAAAGAAGCAGTTGAACGAATGAGATTACCGATAACTGCGTCTGTAGGAACAACTTTGGCTGCTTTTTCGCCGTTACTATTTTGGCCGGGTACAACAGGTAAATTCATGGCATATATGCCAGTTACTGTATTCGCTGTGCTTCTTTGGTCATTGTTATACGCATTGATATTTGCCCCAACGCTTGGAGTGGCAATTAAACGCAGATTACTTTCGAATAGTTCAGAGAATTTAAGTTATGAGTCGAAACATGCTTTGAATGGTTTTCTGACGTGTTTTTACGCCATCTATCTCAAACTTTTACAAGAGGTGATTAACCGGCCACTGATATCGGCAGCTGTATTGATAACATTTTTGTTATCGGTGTTCTTGGCATATGCAAAGTTTGGATCTGGGAGTGAATTTTTTACAGAGACTGAACACCGTTTCGGTACCATATCAGTTCGGGCCCAAGGTAATCTCTCTGTTAGTCAAAAACGTGGTCTTACCGATCAAGTTGCCAAAAGTATAAATGAGTTTGATGAAATCAAAAAACTTCATGCAACTAGTGGTGAGGCCTGGCTCATTCGAAAGGACACAAGTAAAGACCAAATAAGCGTATTTTTCGTTGAACTAACTCCCAGTAAAGAACGTGATCTGTCTAGTGCGCAGGTTTTCGCAAAAATTCGAGTAGAGTTAGGTAAAATTCCTGGCGTCATTGCTACAGGCCAGAATCTTGACAATGGCCCGCCGGTTGGAAAGGATTTGCAACTTCAAATATCTTCCACAAATCGTGATGAAATGTATCGAACTGTGGATCGCATAAAACGATGGATCTCGAAAAACGTAGATGGATTTAGGAATTTGGAAGATACAAGGCCGATTGCGGGTGTTCAGTGGGAATTTCGAATTGATCGATCTTTAGCGTCTATGACTGATGTAAATGTAAAGACTCTAGGGCAGTCGATACAACTAGTTACAAATGGATTACCTTTGAGTAATTTTCGACCCAATGATTCTGAGGAAGAGGTTGAAATACGTCTTAGATACCCTAAATTACAGCGAAACTTCGCTGAATTAGATGGCCTTCTTGTGGGCTCAGCCCTTGGTTCTATCCCGATAGGTATTTTTACAGAAAGACGTCCTGTTGATAAAATTGACACAATACAACGGCTAGATATGCGAGAGTCAGTCATGATTATGGCGTCCTCGGAGGAAGGCTTTCTGATTGACGACCAAATACGACAGATTGGTGCATGGCTGAAAAATGCTGATATTCCTCACAATGTCAAAGTAAAGTTTCGTGGGGTTAATGAGGAGCAGGCCGAATCTGCTAACTTTTTGTTAGTTTCTTTCGGAATGGCTTTGGGACTGATGCTGGTGCTCATGCTGGCGCACTTTAACAGCTTTTATCAGACATTTTTAATCTTATTTTCGGTAGTTATATCTACAGCGGGTGTTTTGTTGGGATTGTTGGTCAGTGAAGACGTATTCAGTATTACATTAACAGGTATTGGCATTGTCGCTTTGGCTGGGATTGTTGTTAATAACAACATCGTCTTGTTGCATACCTATAACTATACAAAGAAAAAATCCGTCGGTATAACAGTAGAAGCGGCTGTTTTTGAGGCAACAAAATCTCGTTTTCGACCAATCATTTTGACTTCGACAACAACTATAGTGGGTTTGCTACCACTCGCGAACGGTCTCAGTATTGATATTATTAATCGTACATGGGAGAGAGGTGGCATGATTGTCTCTTGGTGGCAGCCGCTCGCCAGTGCTATCGTCGATGGTTTGTTATTATCTACTGTGATGACTTTGTTATTGACGCCAGCTCTCCTGGTGGTACCAAGTCGGATACGTGGGATGTTGTTGATGAACTCGTCAATAGCGAAGGGGGAGTAACTTGGTTGTGTTGTTTGTCATTCAGAAATTCGCTACTATTTTTTAAATTTTATGTGAAAAACGCAAAGTGAAGCTTAGTAAAAAATCCATACGTGAAGACATTTTGGCAAAAACACAAGACTATCTGTCTAATGGTGGATCGATTGAGAAAATATCGCTTGGGGAATCTGGTCCGAATACTAACGAGCCACGCGTTCGGCGAGTCCATGAGATTGAGGAATCCTCGGAAAGCAAAATGTTTCTCAACGACGTTGTTGCGGCCGTTGATGCTCGAAAAGAAAAAACTACAAAGGCTAAACCTCTAACTCAAAATAACTCTAGAAGGTATAAAAAACTTATTTATGATGACTTTGGCGAACCACTGCGAGAGGTATGGGTCGACGAAATCGACAGGTGAGGATGCTGAGATTGAGAACATATTCTGTTCTCTTAATCAATTATTTGTCACAGGAAAAAGTAGTAAAAACTAAACTTTTGCTGTTTGGTGGTTAATTAAGCTGAGCATTAGACGATATTACAAATCGTGACCATAATTAGAACTAAACCAGAGATTACCATTGCCTCACGATTAGTCTAAAGCTTGTTTTTCGGCATGATAACTGGATCTTACCAACGGCCCGCATACAGCATGAGTGAAGCCGATTTTGAGTGCGTATTCGGCATACTCTTCAAATTCTCTAGGGTGGACAAATCTCTCTATTCGCAGATGATCAACTGAGGGCTGAAGGTATTGACCTACGGTAAGCATTGTCACGCCGCTTGAGCGCAGATCCCCAATTGTATTAAAGATATCAGCTTTTGTTTCGCCTAACCCAACCATGAGGCCTGATTTTGTGGGGACCGTTGGATTTCGTGATAAATACTTGCTCAAAAGATTCAGAGACCATTCATAATTTGCGCCTGGCCTTACTTTCCTGTAAAGACTTGGAATTGTCTCAATATTATGATTAAAAACGTCTGGTGGCGTATCGCTCAATATATCCAATGCCACTTCCATACGACCCCGAAAATCAGGCACCAGAACTTCGATCTTCAATTCTGGAATTCTTTGTCTAGCTGAGCTAATACAATCTGCGAAGTGTTGAGCCCCACCGTCACGAAGATCATCTCTGTCCACTGAGGTAATAACAACATATTTCAAACTCATTTCCGCTATCGCTTGCGATAAATTTTTAGGCTCATTTTTATCTAGGGGCATAGGCTTTCCGTGACCAACATCACAAAATGGACATCGTCTAGTGCATATATCCCCCATGATCATAAATGTTGCGGTTCCATTGGAGAAACATTCATTAAGATTGGGGCATGACGCTTCCTCGCAGACTGTCGAGAGTCTATTTTTTCGCAACACATTTTTGATTAGGTGAACCTTTGCAGAGGTGCTGATTGGAACTCTTAACCACGCTGGCTTTCGAACGATTTCTGTTGACGGGACCACTTTGACTGGTATTCTTTCCACTTTCTTGGCGTCTCGGTGCTTTTCCCCTTGCTTTAGTCTCGCAGACCTTTGTGGCGGTGTAACGGTTTTCGTGTTCATTAAAGTAAGTCTCTATTTATTAAATTCTTACGCATAGTGATTATGTGTAGATTGGATAGTCTTTAAATAACGAAAGTGTAAGTTTTGTTGGAATTTTTGCAACAGAACCTCAGAGATCAAGGAGAGTGATACCTTATCTTTTACTTGATCGGCAATTTGTGTCATATTGACATTTTGCCCACACGGAGAAATCTGTTGCCAAGGAGTAAGGTCCATATCTACGTTCAGGCTGAATCCATGATATGAGCAGCAATTTTTTACTCGAAGGCCTATTGACGCTACTTTCTCGTTGTTAATGTAAACGCCCGGATGTCCTGTTTGTGTTGATGCACTTATTTTCCAATGAACAAGAGCATCAATAATTATGTGTTCTAATCTCGTGACCAATCCACGAATAGAAAGATTTTTGCGCTTCAAATCTATTAACACATAAGCAGTTATCTGGCCTAAACCATGATAAGTGACTTGACCCCCTCGGTCGCTTTTAATAACAGGGATATTGTTTGAAAAAAAGATATCCTTTTTGTTTCCAGTTAGTCCTAGAGTAAAAGTTGGGGGATGTTCTAACAACCAGATTTCGTCTACGGTCTCGGCGGTCCTTGTTTTTGTAAAATGGTGCATTGCATTGAGTGTGCTCTGATATGGCTGAATTCCGAGTTGACGTACTGTAAGCTTCTTTGAGAGGCACATTTTTAGATTACCAAACGCACGTGGATGCAAGCCTTAAGGTCACGAAAAATAGCGTCAAGTTGTGATTTTCCTGTTGCTATAATATTCACGGTCAAAGCGATCCACGTACCACGTGCGCTAATTCTTGTTGATGCGAGACCTTGATCAAAATCTGAAACATGCTGTTGCAGTACCGTTGTGACTTGTAATTTAAAATCAGGGTGGTTTGCTCCTATTATTTTTATGGGGTAGTCGCATGGAAAAGTGATCTTGGGGGGGTCATTTAGCATTGATTTATTTGGAATTCTATTAAATACATACTATATTCGAGCAAAAAGCGCCTCGTTTGAAAAAATTAGGACATTATTTTTGTTAAAAATAATACTATCCAGTCGAATAAACGAGCTAATATTCCCGACTGATATATATCTTTTTCCGAAACGATGGCTATATCTATGAGATCCTTTTCAGTCAAACTTACTTGGAGTCGTCCAACTTCTTGCCCAGTCATTAACGGAGCATTAAGCTGCTCATCAATAATTATTTTCGCAGCTAAAAGTTTCTCTGCACGCTTTGGAAAGGTGAGAGTGATATCATCCGCTACTACGAGATTCACAAAATTTTCCTCTCCAAACCAAACCTTTGCATTTTCTTTGACTAAGTCGCCTGCCGAGTATATTTTTTTCGTAATAAAATGACGAAATCCGTAAGAGAGAAGTGTTTGCGATTGGCGCGCTCTTATTTCCGCGCTTGGGGCACCCATAACGACAGAAATCAAACGCATATCATTTCGTTTAGCAGATGCGACAAGACAGTATCCAGCTGCCTGTGTATGCCCCGTTTTCAATCCGTCTACGGTACTATCGCGCCATAGCAGGCGGTTTCGATTCGGTTGATTTATATCGTTGTGTTGGAAATATTTTTCAGAATATATTGAATAGTGGTCTGAATCGCCTTGCACAATTAACCTTGCGAGAATGGATAAATCACGTGCTGAAGACCTCATTTCATCTGCGGGTAAGCCTGTAGAATTCGAAAAAAAAGTGTTACTCATGCCAATATCTTTCGCAGTTTGATTCATAAGGACACTAAAGCTCTCTTCACTGCCGCTAATATGTTCGGCTAGCGCTATGGCCGCATCGTTCCCAGACTGGACTATGATACCTCGGATTAAGTCAATTATCGGAACTTGACTCCTCGGATTGAGAAACATCGTCGAACCGTCTGTTTTAGCCCCCCCTTTGGCCCACGCATTATCGCTTATGGTGACGTTTTCAAATTTATCTAGTCTCCCGACCCTTATTTGCTTTGAGGCGATATAGGTGGTCATCATTTTCACCAAACTAGCTGGAGGTAAAGCTATATCAGCATTATTCTCAGTGATAACAAATCCTGTGTTCGCATCTATCAAGATCCAAGATTTCGCATCTATCTCTGGGGCTTTTGGTAATGCCTCTTGTCCTAGGATTGCTTGTGAAATCATGATGGAAATAATGCAATTCAACACGCTTATAACCAATTTTTTGGACATAAAGATGTCAACTCCTTCTAAAACATCACTGTAAGCATACTATCGTTTTAAATTCTATTGTAAATTTTCTATTTCTAAACTTCGCGCGAGACTTCACGGTCTGTGTACTATCGGTATTATATTGAAATTTTTCTTTAATAAGTTACTGAGTGTGTTCAAGGCATTCAGATCTGTCAGTGGTCCAATTATTATTTTTGTGAGGTGGTTCTCTTGCAGCAAGTTGATAGGAGTTGACGTAAGTGTTGCCAGATTCGTCTGAAATTCTTGTGCAGCTGCCCAAGTCGAGAAAGCACCGGCTTGGAGATACATGCCGCTCGAGAAGTCAAACTGTTTTTTTTCTTCAATATTAGCTATCGTTTTTTTGGGATTGGACAAAGAATAGCCACCCACAGTCCGTGGAGGTGTTATGACTTCAACTTCGACTTGTGTAGTGCCTTTCTCAACAAAGTCGAGCTTTAGTGCCGCGACGTACGAAAGGTCAATGATTCTGTTCGAGTGAAATGGACCGCGATCGTTGATTCTTACTACCACTGATTTTTGGTTACTCATGTTGGTTACTCTTGCATATGAAGGTATGGGTAGAATAGTGTGGGCCGCAGTCAGCGCATACATATCATATATTTCCCCGTTTGCTGTTCGTCGACCATGAAATTTCTTTCCATACCATGACGCTATACCCTTTTGTTTATATCCTTCAGCAGTAGGGAGTAAGTGATATGTAACACCGAACTGAGTGTATGGATTTCGGTTACCTGCACGAGTAACCTCTTCAAATTTTGGGATGACCTTAGATATTGAGTCGATATTTATTAACTCGCCCGGACCGTCCTTGTCTAGGATGATATGTTCTGTATTACTGCAGCCATATAAAAAAAAAATATATAAAAATTTTTACTAGCAAACAGTCGTTGGATCACAATATTGACTCCGTATTAATTCGCTTAGTTGATAGACAGCCATGGCATATTTTATCCGGGGGTTGTAGCGGCTGATTGCATAAAAGTTTTGAAGTCCGAGCCAATATTCTTTCTCTGTCCCAATATCCAGCATTATTGGCAGAGCGAGCCGATTTACATCCGCGGGCTCGAGAGCAGAAAGACCCGCTAGCTTTAGATCCCCAATTGACATCGACGGCCTTGATAACTTATTGAATTCTATTTCTGTGGGTAAAAAAAGAGTTTCTCCAACGGATAACACATCTGCGTCTGAAAGTGTGTTTGATCGTTGTATTTCTGCAACCGTTAGGCCGAAGGAATTAGCGATCGAATATAGTGTATCTCCAGATTTGATTTGATAGTTTGAGGGTGCGTCTACATCGCTTGTGGGTTTGTGCTGTCCACGCAAGGCGACAATGTCGCCGGGAACCCAGCCATGTTTGGTAAAGTAATTGGCAACGCTTCCTATCGCATCGCCCGGATTGTTCCATATATCTGCGAATTGATCCCCGTCGAAGTCTACAGCGAAATTTCTGTAGCTATTCGGCATGAATTGTCCTAATCCCATTGCGCCAGCATACGATCCAATTAATTGAGAAGGATCTTGTTTTTGTTCGCGCGCGAGCAAGAGCAAATTCTCTAGTTGCACCGTGAAAAACACTTTTCGAGATTCTCGTTTTTCGATTTTTGTATAGTAATCGAAGGCTAACGTACAGAGGGCGTCAATAACTCTGTGGGATCCTACATTACGTCCATAGTTTGTTTCTACGCCGATAATGCTGACGATTATTGCAGCATTAACACCGAATCTCTCTTCCGCTTGCCGTAAAAATGATTTATTTTTCCGCCAGAAAGCTACACCATTTTTGATTCGTTGTTTGGTTATGAAGTGCTTCTTATATTGGTACCATGGCTTGGTTTTTTCCGCGGGGCGTTGCATTGCCTTAATCACTGAATCTGAACGTTGTGCGACTCTCAGTAGTTTAATGGTCGACGATTTTGAGAACTCATGCTTATCGAACATATGTTCTGCGAATTTAATACCATCCGGATGATTTGAATAATCGCTTAATACCGGAGACGAAAGAAATATACATATTATTGCAATTCTGTAGAATTTCCCCTTTTCCAATTTACGCTCCTACTTTTTTTGATTCATTACCGATAGACATAATGATACCAAATCCAGCGAACAACGTCACAATCGCGGTACCGCCATAGCTGATTAAAGGTAATGGGGCGCCTACCACTGGCAATAGTCCTGAAACCATGCAAAGATTTACAAAAACAAAGATAAAAAAAGTGTAAGCAATACTTCCAGCCATTAACCGTCCGAACATTGTTGACGAATTAAGACTGATATAAAGACATCTACCAATAAGTAATGTGTACAATATACAGAGCGTCAGTACGCCGATTAGGCCGAACTCTTCAGCGAGAACCGCAATGATAAAATCAGTATGGCTTTCCGGTAAGAAATTAAGTTGCGACTGAGTTCCTTGCGTCCAACCTTTACCTGACCAACCACCAGAACCAATCGCTGTGGTTGATTGAATAATATTCCAACCAGCACCCAATTTGTCATGCTGAGGATTTAGTAACGTTAATACGCGTTGTTTTTGATAGTCAAGCATCACGAAAAACCATAAACTTGGCAAGGCCGCGAGCGCAAGGGCGACAGCTCCAAGTAGATATCGACGCCTAATCCCGGCCAAGAATAGAACAAAAAAACCAGTTGCAGAGATTAATAAAGCAGTACCGAGGTCGGGTTGTTGCAACACAAGTAACGCCGGAACTGAAATTAAAATCACGGCAGCGCTGACATGCTTTAAAGACGGAGGAATTGCGCGTTTGGCAATGTAAGCAGAAACCATCAATGGGACACATATTTTCATCAGCTCCGACGGTTGAAGGCGAGTAAATTTCAAATCTAGCCAACGCTGAGCACCGTTAATTTCAATTCCAAAGTGTAAAACGCCTACCAGTGAAATAACGCCAATCAAGTATATTACTGATGTCCAACGTTCCCAAAAACGCTGTGGAAATTGAGCAAACAAAATCATTATAAAAAAGCCTGCGAGTACAAAGATTAATTGTCGCCTGACGTAAAAAACACTTTGCCCTGTTGCGCTGTATATAACTAGGAGTCCGATACCGCATAAAATTAGTAAAATAGCACAAAGCGAGTAATCTATTTGTACAGATCGACGCAATTGTGAGCCACCACTGGGCGTTTGTAACTGACGGACAAAGTCGCTTTTGTACATGATTTATCCGTCCACCAGCATTTGTTTCTCAACTTGGTTGAAATAGGCATCTAAAATAACACGGGCAATCGGTGCTGCGGTCGAGCTCCCATGTCCGCCATTTTCTACAATTAAGGCCATCGCAATCTTTGGATCCTCTACAGGAGCAAAAGCGATGAACAAGGCATGGTCCCACTGTGTTTGGTCAATTTGTGTTTTGTCATACTCTTTATCTGCGTCAATACTAATCACTTGCGCGGTGCCAGTTTTACCAGCCATCAGGTAGTTAAGATCTTTTCCGATTCGATAGGCTGTTCCGAGAGGAGTATGTACTACATTTTGCATTGCTTGATGCATGTAGGTCCAGTATTCAGCATGGATATCCATGGGCGTAAAAAAAGAACTATCGTTTTTTATATGCACACCATCTTTTGATGCAACAAGCTTGGGCACTACTTGGCCACCACGTGAGGCTATTCTTGCCGTCATCACGGCTAATTGAAGAGGAGTCGCAAGCATGAAACCTTGTCCAATGCTTACGTTGATGGTATCTCCATCAAACCACGGCTCTCTCAGAGATTGCTTTTTCCACGCTTTCGAGGGCATTAATCCGGGTTGTTCGCCATATAGGTCAATTCCGGTGACTCGGCCAAGACCAAACATCGAGCTAAAAGAAGATAATGTTTCGATGCCAATATCTAAGCCCATGTTGTAAAAGAAGACATCACAAGATTCGATTACTGCCCGCGCTAAATCGATACCCTCTCCATGCCCGCCTTTGTCTGAATTATGGTCACGCCACGGGCGTTGAACTCCCTCCAAAATGAAGAAGCCTGGGTCGTTGATTACGTGTTCAGTCGTGACACTTTTGTTTTGGAGTCCAATTAAACCGAACATGGGTTTAATTGTTGAACCTGGCGGATATTGTCCACGAATTGCTCGGTTAAACAATGGTTGGTTCTTTGACGTTACTAATTCTGAGTAGTCTTCTTGGCTTATTCCTAGGACAAATTTATTAGGGTCGTAGCTGGGTGTGCTGACCATCGCAAGTATTCCGCCCGTTTTAATCTCGATAGCCACAAGAGCGGCACGTTTGTCTTTTAGGATCTCCTGCGCGGTGTACTGGAGGTTCGCGTCTAAATATAATTTTAAATTCGCACCCGGAACAGGATCCTCTTTACTAAGAGATCTCATTACGCGTCCACGAGCATTAGTTTCGACATGCTCATGCCCTAACTTTCCTAAAAGTACATTTTCATAGTATTTTTCAATACCTAACTTCCCTATAGAATCCGTTCCACGATATAGCGAAATATCGATATTTCGGTTTTCTACTTCATTTATGCGGCTGACATAGCCAATAACATGAGCAAAAAGTGGACCTTTTGGATAATATCGTGTCAATTTTGCAGACACCTCAGCTCCATCTAATCTAAAGCTATTCACAGCAAGAATGCTTCTCTCACGCTCACTTAGATTATACTTGAGTGGAATATTTTGGTAGGGCTTGCGACGTTTAAGTTTCTTTCTAAACTGGGCGATATCTTGGGTAGAGATTTCAATTAGCTGCCGGAGGTCATCAAGAAGAATCTCCACGTTGTCACTGCGCTCATTAACGATTGTTAGGTTATAAGTCGGTTTATTGTCGGCTAATAATGTACCATTACGATCAAAAATCAATCCTCGTGGTGGGCTTACTGGACGCATCAATACTCGGTTGTTGTTTGATTGTGTGACGAAATCTTGATGTTGATTTATCTGTAGATCGAAATAGCGCCCGATGACCAAAACCCCCATCATTATCGCGACCAATGATGCAAATAAGACCCGTTTTGAAAACAGCCGCTTCAATTCTGTATCGTTGACAAAAGCAGGGTTGTCATCCATTTCTATTTTTCTCTTCAGGCTCTGTGGTAGGGGTGATTAGAACGTATGCTCCATGCTCTGTAGAGTTGCTCTAGGAGGATGATCCGTACTAAAGAGTGGGGTAGGGTCATCTCAGAAAGAGACCAGCAAAACTGGGCTCGGCGAATATAATTGGGAGAAATTCCATCCGGCCCCCCAATTAAAAAGTGAATGTTTTTGCTTTGAAGTTGACAGTCTTTTAGAAAATCGGCAACCTCATTGGTGCTTACTTTGCTTCCCAGAACATCGAGAACGATAACACAATCGTCTTGCTGGGTGTTTTTGAATAGTGCTTCACTTTCCTTTTCTACTGCATTTTCTTTAACGGTTGTTTTACGTCTTTTCGCCAAAGGTACTTCGATTAATTTTGGACGTATATTAACGGGGAGCCTGCGTTGATATTCGATAAAACCCTCTTGAACCCAGTTGGGCATTCGTGTTCCAACTGCGACAATTGTTATTTGCATAATTGTTGCGGTGGTATTGTTATTTCAATGTTTGAAACTGTTTCTTCTTCGTGAATATTACTGAAAGACCACAAACGTTCTAGATTATAGAATTCACGTATCGACTTCAACATGATATGAATAACAATATCGCCAAAATCGATCAAGATCCATTCGCTTACATCCTCTCCCTCGATCCCGATTGGAATCGTGCCGAACTGCGTCTTGGCATCAATTAGCACGTGCCTACACGCAGCTTTTACTTGCCGGGTGGATGAGCCTGTAGCGATAATCATCTCATCAGTTACACTACTACTAGATCGAACATCTAGCCTTGTGATGTCAAATACTTTCGCATTTTTCAAGGAGCTGACGATTATTTTTTTAAGAGTGTTTTCCATATTAAGTATTTAACAATATAGATTATTTTCCGTGATGTATTTTTCTACGGCAGGCGTTACATACTTTTTTATGTCAAAACGCTGCTTTTTCAGTCTCCTTATTTCAGTAGATGAACCATATATAGGTGTCGAATTACAGAAATAAAATACGCCACATGACATCTTTAGAAGTTTCTCTAATGAACTACATTCATTTTGTTTGATACATTTAACCAGAGCTTCTGTGACAGGGAAGCTTGCAGTTGCGCGACTTACTATTACTATATTCGCATAATCTAGAAGTCTCTTCCATTCTTTCCATTTATGTAAAGTACTGAAAGCGTCCATTCCTATGCACATAAAGAGCGACCTTTTTGAACCAATTTGAGCCCTAACCAAACGAAGCGTATCAATAGTGTAACTTGGAGCACTAGTATCCAACTCGTTCGTCTGAAGTGTAAGTTCCGGATACTGTTTTAATGCAATTTCAAGCATCGCTAGTCGATGTTGGTTGGATACAACTGGGGTTGGTTTATGGCAAGAGCGACCACACGGTACAAGTCTCAGTTCATCGACTTGTAGCTGTTCGAAAAGATATTTGGCAATGCCCGTATGGCCTATATGTATTGGATCAAATGTGCCTCCCAAAAGTGCGAGCGACATTTTACTTACGAATGGTTCCGTCGCCATAGACGACCCATTTTTGACAAGTAAGCCCGTGTAAACCTACTGGACCCCGAGCGTGGATTTTATCAGTTGAAATTCCAATCTCGGCTCCTAACCCGTATTCGAATCCATCTGCAAATCTAGTTGAGGCGTTAACCATCACGGAACTTGAGTCAACTTCTTTGACAAATCGTTTTGCATTATCAGTATTTTCGGTGACGATACAGTCGGTATGACGCGAGCCATATTTGTTTATGTGATCAATTGCGTCTGAAATATCGGCAACGATTTTTATCGATAATATTGGTGCTAAGTATTCGAGAGACCAGTCTGCTTCAGTAGCAGCTTTTATTTCCTTGACGAGGCATCGAGTTTTATTGCACCCCCGAAGTTCGACTTGTCTTTCTCTCATTTCTGAACATAGTAAAGGCAAAATTCTTTTGGCCTCGTTTTTCGCAATTAATAACGATTCGAGCGCATTACAGACCCCATAGCGACTAGTTTTGGCATTCACAGTTAATGCAACTGCCATGTCTAAATTGGCGCTATCGTCAATATACATGTGACAGTTTCCATCCAGATGCTTTATAATAGGAATGCTGCTCTTTTCAATTACCTTTTCAATAAGACCTTTGCCGCCACGAGGTATTATTATGTCGACAAAACTCGAGAGGGTAAGTAATTCTGAAACAACACGACGATCTGCCGTGTTGACAATTTGGATGGACGCTCCGGGTAGTGTAGATTTTGAGAGAGCGTTTTGAATGCTTGCGCCGATTGCACGATTTGAGTTTATTGCTTCGCTCCCGCCACGAAGTATACAAGCGTTACCTGCCTTGAGACACAAGCTTGCGGCGTCAATAGTTACGTTGGGACGTGACTCATAAATAATCCCTATAACGCCCAGTGGGACGCGCAGTTTTTTTAAGTCAATTCCGCTAGGACGTCGCCCTATATCAGTTACCTCCCCGACTGGATCAGATAAACTGATAACCTGATGGAGCCCCTCGAGCATCTGGTCGACCTGGCTGGAGCCTAATTCAAGACGCTCAATCATCGCAGGATCTAGCGCATGATTTTGAGCTTTCTCCAGATCTATTTTATTTGCTGAAATAATTAGTTGTCGGTCTGAGTCAAGGTGCTCTGCGATAAGCGCGAGTGTTTTATCCTTGGCTTCGGAAGTTGCACAGGCAATAGACCTCGATGCGACTGCGGCAGCTTGCCCTAACGTTTTCACGTAATCTTGAATGACCATTAGACAAATATTTTCGTATTATTTATGTATTAGTAATTTTATACTTACTTTTTGTGTAATGTCTCTAATTGAATATTATATATGTGTTTTTATTGCAATAATCCGCCGTTATTTTATTGGAAAAATAAAATGCCATGGACTTTGTAATCACATACACGGAGCCTCTTCTGAAGTCAATTCTCAATTTTCTCATGTCACAAACCCAATGGCTTGTGCTTACAGGAGCAGGAATTAGCTCGCTCTCAGGAATTCCTACATATCGAAATTCTGAGGGAAAATGGCAACGTAAATCTCCCGTTAAGTACCAAGAATTCCTTGTAAATGAAATGAGCAGAAAACAGTTTTGGGCACGGAATATCGCTGGATGGCGATTCATGAGTGCGGCGAAGCCCAATAATGCGCATTTGGCATTGGTTCAATTGGAAAAAATGGGCTTAATATCAGGGCTAGTTACGCAAAATGTTGATGGTCTTCATGAAAAAGCCGGCAGCAGAGGCGTTATTGATTTGCATGGGCGAGCCGATACGGTTTTGTGCTTAAGCTGTGGGGATTTACAGTCGAGACAGTTTCTTCAAGATTTATTTAAAAAACATAACCCTAATTTTTTCAAAAAAATTCATAGAATTACTCCTGAAGCTGATTCCAAGATCGATGATTTAGATTTTACCTCTTTGATTATTCCGAGTTGTCATCTTTGCGGTGGTTTATTGAAACCAGACGTAGTGTTTTATGGAGACGTTGTGCCGCATGGCAGAGTAAATTCATGTATGGATATGATGAACGCATCATCTGGATTATTGGTTGTCGGCTCCTCTCTACAAGTATTCTCTGGATATCGTTTTTGTATTTGGGCAAGCAACCAAGGCAAGCCAATTGTTATACTTTGTAATGGCGATACTCGCGCAGATCATCTTGCTGTTAAAAAGACAAGGGCTGATTGTGGTCCTGTTTTGGCACATTGGGTGCAGCTTTACAAAAACCGCGTCTCTTTGGGTGAAATGGGTAAATTAGTCTAGGTGACGACTGACAATTTTTGTTAGTGCGTCCAAGTGCTGGGGCGTTGAATTGAGTGCCGGAATGTAGTGGAACTCCGAACCTCCGGCTTTGGTAAAAATATCTCGTGCTTCTACTTGAATCTCTTCCAATGTTTCGAGGCAATCAGATGAAAAACCAGGACAAAGAATAGCCACAGAGGATATGCCTTTTAAGGGAAGTTCTTCTAATGTTTTGTCAGTATAGGGTTGCAGCCAGGGTTCTCGGCCAAAACGGGATTGAAAGGTGGTTAGTACATCCTCTTCTTTGAGTCCCACAAACTCCCTGACGAGCCGCGTGGTTTGATGGCAAAAGCAGTGGTATGGATCGCCATTTTCGAGATACTTTTGCGGTGTACCATGGTATGAAAATATTAATTTTTTCTGCCTTCCGTTTTCCTTAAAGTGAGTTTGAATAGTCTCACTTATGGCCATGATATATTCCGATGATTGTTGATAACCGCCTATAAAGTGAAGTTCCGGAACCCATCGAGATTTAATCATCGTTTTGGCTATTGCATCAAATGTAGATCCCGTCGTGGCTGCGCAGTACTGAGGATAGAGTGGCAACACAACTATATTTCGAACATTAAGCGCTGTTAACTCGGAGAGTGCCGATGGAATAGACGGATTTCCATAGCGCATTCCAAGACTAACAGGGATTTGCCTTCCATACTTTTTTTGAAGACGTTCCCTGACTCCTTCGACTTGCGCTTTACAATTCACAAGTAGCGGTGCTCCCTCATTCGTCCAGACGCTTCTATACAGTTTCGCAGAGCGAGATGGACGCAGTGGAAGTATTATTAAGTATAAAATCACAAGCCAAAGTAAACGGGGAACTTCAACGACCCTAGGATCGCTTAAAAACTCTTTTAAGTAGCGTCGTAGTTCTGTAGCATACGGCGCATCTGGCGTGCCCAAATTACATAGGAGAACGCCACTTTGAGGCGCTTCCCCTTCATGGTCATACCTAGTCTGGCCTATGTACTTCATTGATATATTATACCCCTATTAAGTCGAACAAATTTATAGAATGTCTATTCCTTGGGAAATATGAAGCTCCGATGATGTTAGCATACTCTAACTACGCGATATCGTTGTGTGAAGTTTTTTCATCACGGTTATAATCGTTGCCAACTTGTTTTGTCCTTGGAGTTTTAATGAATTTGAAGCAATCAGATCGGCGTACCTTCGCTATTATTTCACATCCGGATGCGGGTAAAACTACGATAACTGAAAAAATGCTGCTGCTAGGAAATCTTATACAGGTTGCAGGCACCGTAAAGGCACGAAAAAGTGATCGTCATGCCACATCTGATTGGATGGAGATGGAAAAACAACGGGGTATTTCTGTTACCTCCTCGGTGATGCAGTTTCCGTATGGTAGTTGTGTGGTGAATCTTTTAGACACCCCGGGCCATCAAGATTTTTCGGAAGATACCTATAGGACTCTCACGGCAGTAGATTCGTCTTTGATGGTAATTGATGGTGCGAGGGGAGTAGAGCAACGAACAATCAAATTGATGGACGTTTGTCGGTTGCGCTCAACGCCGATCTTTACTTTTATAAACAAAATGGATCGAGATATCCGCGATCCCATTGAATTGCTTGACGAGATTGAGTCGGTACTAAAAATTCAGGCTGCGCCAATTAATTGGCCGATTGGTATGGGGCGAGGGTTTCGAGGCGTATACAATTTTTATACTGATACTATCCACGCGTATGTTCAAGGAAAAGGGCAGATTCTCACAGGAGAAAATAAAGTTCGAGATTTGTATTCAGCGGCAGCGAGAGACGTGTTGGGCGATTTCGCTGACGATGTACTTGAGGAGCTAGATCTAATTCATGGAGCAACTCATCGATTTTGTCTCGATAAATTTTACTCTGGTGAGCTGACGCCGGTATTCTTCGGTACCGCGCTAGGAAATTTTGGTGTAAGAGAAATGCTCGATGATTTTATTAGGTGGGCTCCTGACCCTCAGCCGAGAATGACTTTGATTAGAGAGGTTTCGGCAACTGAACCCTCGTTTAGCGGGTTTGTCTTCAAAATACAGGCAAATATGGATTTAAAACATCGAGATCGAATTGCATTTTTACGAATATGTTCTGGGCAGTATCATCGTGGAATGAGGATGAAACATGTGAGGACTGGTAAGGAAGTTAGGGTCGCCGATGCCTTTAGCTTCAAAGCTGGAGAACGGGTTTCTCTCGAGAAGGCGCAGGCCGGTGATATTATTGGCTTACATAACCATGGCTCAATTCAGATTGGCGATACTTTTACCGAAGGAGAGCAATTAAAATTTATAGGCATACCTCATTTCGCACCGGAACTTTTTAAATTAATTCGACTCAAAGATCCAATGAAGGCCAAGCAGTTACAAAATGGTATCCGGCAATTATCTGAAGAGGGCAGTACACAAGTGTTTTTCCCACTAAAAAATAATGACATAGTTGTTGGAGTCATAGGTCAGTTACAGTTTGATGTTGTCGCTTTTCGGCTGAAGGCCGAATATTCGGTAGAGGCGGTTTATGAGAATGTTAATGTATTCTCGGCCCGCTGGATAACGGGAGGCACACCTAAATCATTAGAACGTTTTAAGAATAAATTGTGGGATAATTTAGCTTATGATGGTGGCGGGCATTTGACATACTTGGCACCTAGCAGGGTTAATTTGTCATTAACGCAAGAACGGTTTTCAGACATCGATTTTGAAATAATTCGTGAGCAATAATTTTACGACTGGTTTTACAAACTTGTTATGGATTAGCAAAAAAGGTTTTTAAAAAAAAGGTGACTATGCCCATTCCCGAACAGGTACCCAAACAACTTCGATCGAACCGAGGTGTGATACCACGTTGGATTGGTGTGCTTGTGCTCAAACTAATGGGCTGGAGTATTGAGGGAAAAATTCCTGATCTTAATCGCGGTCTTCTGATTGGTGCGCCTCACACATCCAATTGGGATTTTGTGATCGCTATGGCCAGCATTTTAGCCATTAATTTAAAAATGTTTTGGCTTGCTAAGCACACCATATTTGTGCCAGTAATTCGCCCAATTTTTAATTGGTTGGGAGGAATTCCCACAAACCGGGATCAGCCGATAGCTGTGGTCGATCATGTTTTAAGTATTGCGGAAAAAGAGGGGAGTGTGGTAATTGGAATTACGCCCGAGGGAACGAGAAAAAAAGTGGTCAAATGGAAAACTGGTTTCTTGAGATTGGCGAAGCTCATGAATTGTCCCATTATTATGGTCGGTTTAAGTTTTTCTACAAAGAGAGTGATTATTGGTGAATTATTTTATCCCACAGGGAATAACGCTGCTGACCTGGTGGCGATTAGAGAATACTATCAGCAGTTTGATGGTAGGTATCCAAACCAATTTTGATAGTGTCTTAATTGTGCCGCATATTTTATTGGTTTAGTTGCGCGTTGCCCTCGAAGGCTTCAAACTACGACAATATTCTTTGTTTTGAAAAACTAAGGTATGTTACATGTCAGACACCGCCTCACCTTTGTACCGATTACTTGTCATCTTTGCCGCATGCACAGTCATTGTGGGAGGTATGAGGTTGGCTGATGAATTAATCGTGCCGTTCATTCTCTCGATCTTTATCGCCATGGTAGTTTCCCCCCTTGTGACGGCACTTCGCATGCGAGGAACTCCTCATGGAGTTTCTATAATTTTAGTTGTCGGCTTAATGCTTTCGGCTGGTTTATTGTTCGGAGCAGTAATTGGATCGGCAATGGTAAACTTCCAAAAGGATTTGCCTGAATATTCGTTAAAACTGGCATTAATGAGTTCAGACATCCAGGCTTGGTTAGCTGGGTTTGGTATTGTGATTAGTTCAGAGCAATGGCAGAGTAGCTTTGATTTAGGTGCGCTGATGGTGTTGGTGGCTAATACGCTTGCTTCTTTCGGGAACGTGATGACAAATGGGTTGATGATCTTGTTGACTGTAGTGTTTATTCTTGCCGAAAATATGGGTTTTGCCGAAAAATTGAGCTTGGCGCGTGGTCCGCAAAGCTCCAGCGCCTGGCTGAAAACTTTCACAAAAAGTGTCAATAGCTATATGGCAATAAAAACTGTTATTAGCTTTATTACTGGCCTATTGATTTTTTTATGGTTATCTTTTCTTGGAGTTGATTACGCTATTTTATGGGGGTTACTAACTTTTTTGCTAAACTTTATTCCCGCTGTGGGATCCGTTATCGCATCTGTACCTCCAGTGCTTTTGGCAATAGTTCAACTTGGTTGGATCCCAGCTGCAATGGCTCTTGTTGGATTTTTTTCGGTCAACATGCTTATGGGAAATCTTGTAGAGCCGAGATGGATGGGTCATGGACTGAATCTATCGCCACTGGTAGTTTTTGTTTCCTTAGTGTTATGGGGGTGGGTACTTGGACCAGTTGGAATGCTCCTGTCGATTCCTCTGACTATAATGCTTAAGATCGGTTTGGAGAGTCAGGATCAAACAAAGTGGATAGGTGCCATGCTTGGTTCCGTTAGTGGTGATTCAAATTAATCACCTGATAATTAGATACCTAACTCCTTAATTTTTCGTACGATATCTTGTGCGGCTGTTTCAGGCCTTACATCATCGTCTACGTGGGCGATTTTTCCGTCTTTATCAATGTAAAAAGTCACCCTTTTACTTGCCATTCCAAGAAAAAGAACGCCATATTGCCGTGAAACTTGCTTATTTGAATCACTCAATATGGGAAATTGGGCATCTAATGCTTTGGCAAACTTTACCACTCGCTTTATGTTATCCGTGCTTGCCATGAAGTATGCAATTCCCATTTCATCTAACACGTGTCCGTATTCAGCGAATGATTTACACTCCAGCGTGCAGCCCGGAGAAAAAGCTCGAGGGAACCATGCGAGCACCACGCTGTGGTTACCAATGTAATCGCTAAGCGTGTAAGAGTTGCCATCAGAACTTTGTAGCGTAAAATCCGGGGCTTTTACGCCAGGCTCAAGTGCGTAAGTAGATAGGGGGGTTATCACAAAAATGATGGTAGTGAGTAGTACGGACGTCGCTTTTAAAACCATGCTGCCTCCAAATGAAATTGCGTTTATAGTGTTTTGTAAATTTATTTTTTCCTCTACTTTTACTGTTGGTTTCAAAATTATGATTACTCGCGTATTAACAGGGTCAGCTCGTGATTACGCACTTATACGGTCGCGGGCAGGAGGGTGTAGCATAATATTAGGTACGCTTTTTTTACAAAGCTTAAATTTTGATTGTGATTATTTTTTCCATCCTATTAAAGCTCAAAGAGCATATCCTAATTGAGCAAAGAAAATCCTTCCTAGAGGGCTGTGTTGTTTTGAGTCGTAACTGAAATTGCCCCCGTCGTTGACGCGTGGTGGAAGTTCGTCGAATAAGTTTTTGACGCCAAAACTAATTGAAATTTCACCTTTTTCAAAGGGATTAGTTATGTAAAAAGAATATTGCGCGTCAATACTGGTATATGCATCGATGTTTTCATTTATATTTTTATAACTGCTTACTCGATAAACGTTGACATCTGCACGTCGTCTATTCCCCTTCCAAAGAATATTCGCGCTAGTCTTTGTCTCTGGGAGCGAACGAGCAAAGTTCGATCGATTTAACTCGCCCGCCGCGTCGATAACACTTCCGGAAGGTAGTGAGATTTCATAACTTAGAATATGGGCACTATTAAGACTTAAGAGGAAACTGTCTTTAAGTTTCCACGTGACAGCTAAATCCAATCCTTCAACGTCAACTTGCGACGCGTTAAAGTAATCAACGATGACTCCTGACAGATTTCCGCTCGTGCTTCTTATCACAGCTGGGTCATTAGGGTTAGAACTGACTTTATTCTGAGCGTTTTCAACTGTGATTAGGTTATTATATGCAACCATCCAATAGTCAAGCCGGATATCAAAAACTTCACTCGGTTCAATGTGAACTCCAAAGTTGAAGTTATCTGACTCCTCTGCGACAACATTCTCTGAACCAGACTGTAGAATTCTTACAAACGTAGGACTCCCTTTGTTAGTTCCGTCGGGATATTTGTCTTGTATTCGCTCGAGTTGTACTTGTCTAGCATGCATTTGAGCCAAGGATGGTTGACGGAATGCGGTGCTTGCGGAGGTTCGTATAGAGAGTCGAGGGTTAATTTGCCAATTTAAGGCTACTTTTGGATCGATTGAAGTGGCACTATCTAGATGTTCATAGCGTAGTGCTGCAGAAATTCGAAAATTCTCTGTGAGTGGTATTTGGCTTTCAATAAAAGCTGCGTAGTCAGTGCGCGATTGATCCATCTCGGATACTCCGCCAAGGAATATAAGATCAACAGGAATTGGATCACCGTCAGAGTTAAACTTTATCTGGTAAAGATCATCAGCCCTTGTAACAAAGGTTTCCCGACGGATATGAATACCGGCTGCCAGGCCTATGTTCAGGCCAGAATTTAACGAAAAAATGTCACCGCTTGCTATACCATCGAACGCGGTGAGCTTTGAAGTTCGCTCTACTTCTGTCTCATAGCCAAGGTAATCATAGAGCGCTTGACTATTATTCGCTGGGATGAAGGGGTCATAATACTCATCGGCATTCGGACCACCATTGCCAGTGAATGCGTCTTTTAGTCTCGATGAAATCGTATCAGGTTGAATTGCCGTGTATGTGTTTTGGCTGTGAGTCAAGGCAGTTTCCCACGTCCAGTTATTGTCCCAATAACCCTCTAGTCCCATAGACGCTCTGATAGTTTTATTGGCACGTGGTGCATTAGGAGATGGGTAACCAAAAGCAAAAGGTCTTCCCATCCAAGTCAATGGAATCTTTAGGGGGTTGCTTGGATGTGTTGCTGGGATCGAGGGAAATGTTAAGTCAGGATAGCTAGGTGATTGTGGGTTTTCAGTGACCTTATTATTGCTGTAACCTAAATCAGTGGAGAATTTAGAACCATTTGAAAAGTTGTGTGTTAGATTAGTAAAAAATTGCAAACGAGTTTCTGCCGCAACTAAATTAAATCGTGGACCATAGAAAAAACGGCAGACGGAAGAACTTAAGATGGCTTCGGCATATTCCTCACACTGTGCATTAGGTATGTATGCTCCTGCAGCGTAGTCTCCAGCGTATGGTCCCGATGCTACTGAGGTAGCAGAACTGGCAATAAAGCTGCTACCAAGCCCACTGACAGCGTTGTCGATTAATGTGGGCCTTGATGGGCCTCGTAACGCAGATCTTTGGAGATAGTGAGTTGCAAGCGTTACTGTAGTTCCATCGAATTGGTCACCCCAGAGGATGCCTATGGTGTTATCGCTTTGATCACCATTGTGTACGCGCTGGTGACCACCAGTAATCTCTAAGCCCTCAAAGTCGGAACGAAGAATTAAGTTTACAACTCCTGCGATCGCATCTGATCCATATGTGGATGCTGCTCCCTCCTTGAGGATCTCAACGCGCTCAAGAGCATTTATTGGAATACTACTTGTATCCACGAATACACTACCATCGTTTGCAAGTGCGCCAGAAAATGTCTGACGTCTTCCATTTAGTAGAACTAGTGTCGAACTAAGTCCAAGACCTCGGAGGTTAATATTTTCTGTTCCTTGCGAGAACCCTTGCGTAAGCGAATCAGATCTGTTTTCCGCACCCGAACTTACTGTTAGCTTATTGACTATATCGGACACCGAGGTTGCGGCGAGGCCGTCAATGTAATCTCGCTTGATGATAGTTACAGGAATCATCTCATCTTGCGTTAAACCTTTAATATGAGTGCCTGTGACACGAATTTCCTGAATAAGGCGATCCTGCGGAGCTTGGGCAAATAAGAAGCTAAAATGTAAAAGCAGCCAAAGTCCCACAACAGACCGAAAGAACTTCTGTATATTAATTATCAACGATTCTACCAAGCACTCTAATTTCATATCCGAATTCGTCCAAGAAAGTTCTCAAAAAAAGTTAACTGTAAAAATTTTCGCTGGGCGATGATAATAAGTGGAACCACCACGATGTCAACCTTATTCAGCATATTGAGTTTACATGTTGTATGAGTATGCAGATTAAAAGTGTTTGAACGGAGTCTATGGGTAGAAAAATTAGTCACACCTATGAAAGTTTGTCTTCCTTTTGCTAGAGAACAATAGTTTGAATTATTAATTCTCACAGGCGGGTTGACCCGTTCCCAACATGAATTATTTTGATTTAGTAAATTGATTCAAATAGTCATAAAGTAGATGTTAATTTTGTGGGGTTTTAGCGTAATAGTATTCACGAGAACGCTCTTACAAACGTATACTTGGCATGTTGAGCTTAATTTTTTGATTTGTGTGTTTGCGATAAAATGAGATAAACGGTTCTAAATGCATACATTAGATTTTGACGTTGTGATCATAGGTGGTGGTATGACGGGACTCGCTATGGCTGGTCAGCTTGGCGGGCTTGGATTAAAAATTGCTGTAGTGGAGAAACAAGTACCTGCCGCCTATTGTGCCAGTCAACCTTTTGATCTGAGAGTATCTGCTTTGAGCCCACAGTCGGTTGAGATACTAGAAGAAATTGGTGCTTGGAAGTGCATAAGCGGTATGCGTCGTTGCCCATACTCAGAAATGCGCGTTTGGGAGACGCGAGGATTCGGAGACGTAACGTTTGAGGCGGCAAATATTGGCGAAAATTATTTGGGGTATATCGTTGAAAACAGAGTTGTACAGCTTGCACTCTTAGAATGTCTATCAAGTATGAGAGAGATTGATATCTTTAGTCCAGTCACTTGCCTTGCCTTTTATCGGGAGGGGTCAGATATGCTGGTTACGCTTGAAGATCGAAGGGTTTTAAAGTGCAGACTACTCATTGGTGCTGATGGAGCAGATTCGGAAGTACGAGATTCTTTTGGGATATCGATACGGTCGGATGCATACCATCAATCATGTTTGGTGGCCTCAGTAACCACCGATTACCCTCAACAGGAGATAACTTGGCAGCGATTCACCAGTTCTGGCCCGCAAGCATTTCTTCCGCTACCCGGTCCTCATGCGTCGTTAGTTTGGTACGATGAGCGTTCGGAAATAGAAAATTTAGTGAAGCTTGATTCACTTCAACTCGAAAAAAAAATACATGAAAGATTTCCAGGAGAACTTGGATCGGTCAGGGTGAATTCAAAAGGATCTTTTAGTCTGTCTAAGCAGCACGCAAAGCATTATGTTCAGGACGGACTCGCATTAGTCGGCGATGCCGTCCATACAATTAATCCTCTCGCAGGGCAAGGAGCGAATTTGGGATTCCAAGATACTCAGTGTCTTAGCCAATCTATAAGCAAGGCTTTAGAGCATGGCACTGACTGGTCTTCTTACAGATTTCTGGTGGAGTATCAAAGACAGCGAAGATGGACTAACGAATTGATGTTGCGGGCAATGGACGCTTTTCATTATGGCTTCAGTAATGATTATATGTTGTTGAAATGGGCTCGGAACGTAGCGTTAGCTGCGGCAAAAAAACCATTGATTAATCGTAATGTTATGCGCTACGCCACGGGGCTGTAGTTATTATAATTAGTTCCAAGTTAAGTATCATAGCCTTTTCGCAAGTTTTTCTTACTTTAAGTTCCTTGGATTGATGAGACCTCTTAATTTTTTGTGACCTCTGGAGCCCAAGCATATTCAGTCAGGTATGTAATTGTTTCGCGCTAAACATATCCCTTATTTGAGGCAGGTCACATGGGTTATCTATCAGTTTAGCGGGGTAAAATTAATTCGTCCAAATGAACCTGTATTTCAGACAAGAATCTTTGGATGGGATCTGTAGACGTTAAAATGTGTATGAGGACAATAGTTGTTGGACACGCTTATATGAACAACTTCGCGCGGGACGAAGAAATACTGCATGTTGGAAAATTTTCATAATGTTCACATGTGGCAGTGAATTAGCTGGATTTGTCGATGCTGAGTCGACTGAGGTAATCGGAGCGCTAACATTGAAAGGAATCAACAAGCTGCTCCTATGACAAATAATTAGTTTAAATGCATTATTCCTATTAGTTAAAAATGAGAGGTTTGCGGGGCAGATGCTTGCGAAAAATTTATGCGTGATGATCTTGGTGTAGACTTTGCGAAATATTACGGTTTTAAAAACGGACACAAAATGTAACCTTAGTGTGGAAGCCTTCGTAAATTGGTGCTAGTGTCTATTCCACTTGATGCTTACAATACATCGCACAGTTATTTGGTGACCATGGTGCTTGCTACTTTTCCCACTATATGAAACGACCGGTTGTATTGTTAGCCATTAGAATCTATAACGCATTTTTAGCTGAATTCCTTCATGTTCACGGTTAACAAACCCTTGATTCAATAGTCTACCTAGACTTTCGTTTGCAAATGAACTTGTGTAATCGCCTCCTCTACTGAACACGACAAAAATTTCGGATAAAGTAGCAATTTTGTATCTGTATCTAATTTGGACACCGCTATTACTCCTACTAAAGTCTGTCGGGCTGTGTGAGGAAGGAAAAAGATGACCACTTGAATTAATATCAAAACTTTCGATAGCATCTCCAGTGACACTGGTCCATTGTAATTTTAACCTTAACTCTTGTTTCTCAGTGGGATACCAGTCAAACCTTAAATTGGTAATATATTTTGAAGTATCGAAGGTGCTCAATATTTGGTCTCCTGAATTCCAGATCAGTTCACTGTCAGATATCTCATATTTAAGCCCTATTGTGAATTGCATGTCCTCAGATAGGTAAATTTTTGGATCATATGAAATGGATTTTGTAAAACCATGTATATTGTTATGAGATAGAGATAATTTTCCTTCATGAAATATTGATCCTTCCTTTAATCCGCTAAAAGAAAGGCCACCCCCAAATTTTTCAGGCTGTTTGAAGACTCCGTTGCCTCGTGTCTCCAAGTCATTCCAACTTGCTGAGTTAGCCCAAATTTGTGAGGAGACTCTTCTTGTGGATAGAAAATCCCATGATTTTTTTAGATAGAATCTTTTTAGAAGTTTTTGGCCATTTAAATTTTCCTCATACGCAAAAGAAAAGCGAGTTTCTGTTGATGAGAGGTTGGTTTGCTCTTTAAAACGCGTTTTCTTGTAACTAGTTGAACCAAATACGCTGTTGTAATTATTCCGGAGCATAAAACCCATATCATTCATATCGAAATCTTTTCCATAATGTACTGCGGTAATTTCATGTTCCCAATTCTTGTCAGGGACATAAAACCAGTCGAGCCAACCCGCGTAATCGGCAATCAGAGAGCTCATTTTTGGGTCTTGGCGTCTTAATTCACTCCGCATCAGTGCGCCACGAAGTCGGTTAGTTTTATTAGGTCTCAATTCGAAGTCATAGTTGTCAACTCGCGCAGTGCGATACTCGTTGCGTATGTCTGCATATGTGAGTTGGTGACCGAACGAAAGCCGCCCGAAAGTGTTCTTAATTTTCGTGGAGAAAAATCGATTACTGAAAATTGCGCTATCACTCTCTTCTTGCACCGCTAAAACACCTAGTCCCATTTGATCTGACTGATGTATTGCCTTTAAGGCATATTTAATCTGTATTGGGGAGCCATTATCGTCTTGACCGGCACCAATTCGACGAGTGTGTAAAATCGTCTCTCGCGTCCAGCCTCTGGTGGGTATTACGTTGGTGAATATAGTTTGGTTGTTGGTAAAGAATAAGCGCTTCTCATCTACAAATGTCTCTATTGCTGAAAAATTAATTACTAAATCGTCGCTCTCCACTTGACCAAAGTCTGGCCTTAATGCGCCGATTATTTCGGTTCCCAAAATAGGGGTCCAGTTAAAATCAATACCCAGAGAGGTGTCATTATCTGAGGCAGGATTGTTTTTGGAAAAAATTTTATGTTTTAACGCTATATATGGCGCAAAATTAAAAGATTTAGTTCGTTCTGGTATGACCTCTATTGGTACCCAGTCCTCGATAAACGAAGGTTTACTGTAATGTGTGTTAGGAAATGCGAACCGCAAACTCTTGCTATGGACTAATCTTGCGAACATAAATGTGATATTTTTCTTGCCACTTTTTTGAGATACAGGTGCTATTGACCAAGGAATATGTATTTCGGTATACCAATATTGATCGTCAGTACTGGTTGCTGATGTCCAAATACCATCCCACGAGGAGGAGAAGTTGCCGGGACTCAATATCCCGTCCCTTTGCCCATTGGCAGAGCTTACTATAAAGCTGTATCCGACATTGGAGCCCTCATCAAAGCCAATGTACACCTGATTTGAGTCCGTGGAGTCATAAATCGACTTCATATCACGTGCAAATATTCTCTTTGTTCGGTCTGATAGTTTCGGTTGGTAGTTTTTAAAACCAATATAGATGCCTTTTTTGTTTGTAACAACGAGGGCGACGGTTTCATATTTCGCAGCGTCGAGGGTCAGTGGAGAAATTGTTATAAACTGATCAAACTTTTTGGCGTCATTCCATTGTTGCTCATTGAGAACACCGTCAACTACTATTTCTCCTATAGCTGGCCAGTGGATTAAAGTTAAAAGGGAGTAAAGCAGAACCTTTCGAAAAAACTTATTAAAACTCTGACTGAGATTCACCATTAGCTTGTTTTGTTTCCAACTATTTTCCAACACTACGGTATTATGCCGAGAAATTATTAATCTTAGGCGGAACATTACCCGAGATCATCCATATAATAGAACTTTTCCGATAGCCAACCCAATGATGCCTGCATGCTTTGATTATTTAGTCGCTATTTGTTTATTTGGAAGAGACGTCCAGTCTGGAGGTTTATTATATGCCTTTGAAAAATATTTATTAATTTTACCTTAGAAAATAAGAAAAGCGATATTAACTATTTGGTAAAGTTATAAAGTTTGAGATATTTTAAAAAAAAGTCGATAAGAGACTCTTGGATAAGCTTTTATTTATTGAGAAATTACCGACAGTGAGTTGGTAGACAATGATTTTAATAAAGCGAATGTGGAGATTTTCTTTTAGAACGATGGTGCCGTTACTTTGGGCTGTTACTTTATTATTGGGGTTGGTAACGAGTAAGACTCGGCGTTTTTGTTTACACAACATATATTCATTGTTGATACGCTGCGTAGAAACACCGCTGATGAAGTGCAAAGAATGTTTCAGGAGTTTAGTACAAGGTTTAACTCACTGACCTATTATTTTTAGACGAGATGGTGATATGAAAATTATTTTAGCTTTTGTAATTGTGGGAATAATTGGGTTTTACTTGGGTTACTTATGGATTGTTAGCCTCTGTGCATTCGGATGTGTTTTCGCCGTTATCCACTCAAATGATAAAAGGAGAGCGAGATTGCAGGAAGGGAAAGATGACGGAGACATTGAATAGATAGCTTGGGTAACTTTAAGTTTCCAAAACGGTGATATTTTTAGACTTGAGTATGGATCATGACAGGAACCCATAAAATACTATTTAAGGGCGAGAGCCGCTGAGCTTGTGCTCTGAGTCATAGTTTTATTCTTTTGATTCATGACAACAGGCCTGATCGCGGTTGTTTTACCAATTATTTCTAACAGTATTTATTTAAAAAAATTTAGGACAAGAGACAGGACAATACTTATTACTAAGCATGTCACTATAGGGAATGCAAATGAGGAATTTCCTGACTGGATAAATATGTCGCCTGGCAATTGACCCAACGGTAATTTATTCAAATATAGATAGATAAAACCAACTAATATTAGAATAAGTCCGAAAATAATTATGATTTGCTGCACACGGTGTCTCCAGCATTGGTTTGACAATCTTTAGATAAAGTTTGCAGTATTCTTTGTACCTGTGGGGTGCGCAGTCCCATTAATTATCAGTTTGGGTGACACTCCTATATCGATTAATTTTGGTCGTGTTTCGAGGTAGTTTCTCACAGAATCAATAGATTCGATTGCCTTTAGTAGCTCTGTTATTCGTGGAAACTTTAAAAAAATATTCTGATAGAGTGTTCGTGAGAGGTCGAGGTGATGATAAGCAAGAAAATCACATGCTCTGGGCTTGTTATCAACAAAGAAAGGGCTGTTTGTAGAGGCAAGTGCATGTTCTATATTTTCAATTTTCTTTGTTAACGCGGGTAATAAAGACGCTTTTTTTGTCGAGAAGTCCTCTCCGACTGCAAAATTTAAGATCGGATTAAGTGGTAAAAATAAATCATGTGCGCTCAATAGAATGGAGTGCATTTTTGCGGCGGTTACAGGGTTGGGGTGATTAAGGCCGGCGAGTTGCTGAATATACCCCAAAATCGCAATGCTTTGGGGGATCTGATGAGCATCATCAACAACTAGTAAGGGTAGTTGCTTGAATGGTAAGGTTGGTTTTACATTTTCCCAGTCTTTTTTGAAGAAGTCCCAAGACATCTCATAGTCATACCTGATTCCAGCATAGTGCATTAGCATTTGAGGAGCTTCTGCAAGAGACCTCATTTTAAAATAGATGAGTTTTAGCGCCATGTATAACCTCTGTGGGTCAGAAAACCGATCTGATCAGCAATAACTTTATTCTACTCAAATTTTAAGAAAAATGGATCTTCTATTCTACTATTAGGAAACGCTTTCCCCTTCACATTGCGCAGTTGCAAAATACAGAGTCAAAAATATCCTGATAAGTTACGCTCTAGATGAATTTCTCAGAAGGGAAAAAATGACGCAGACGAGCACTCATAGGCAATTTTAACCGTCAGTGTTTGGTAAGCGTTTTTGTATTGAAAGATGAAAAAAGTCACGTTTGACACGATATTGAATTATTTTCTTTGCTGTGTAAACGCGCGGGTATATTTGACTTGCGTTATGTCAAAGCAATGGAAGTGATTACATAACCAACAGATTCCTCATTCGTATGTCAGAGGCGGCTACTAAAAAAAGGTTCTGGATAACGCAAAGGATCCTGAACTCCATCAAAAATGTTTTGAGGCAGCGTCGTATCTCGAAAGGAGAGGCGATTTCAAAACAGTTTGTGGAGAACCGTTAAAAGCTACTCGTGAGGGGCACTTAATGAAGTTCGGAGCAGTGTTAGAGTTTAGCACTGAGGCGAAAGCAAAAACTTACCATAAAATTGACGATTATCAGGCCGTAGCTCTGCAAATCCGATAGTGTAAAGAAGACATCATTAATCGAAGAGGAAGCCGCTGATTGTGTATTTCGGACCCAAACCAAGTTTTTCGGAAAAAAATGATGAGCTACACTTCTATTCGATGTCAAAGGAGCCAATTGTCAAACACAAGGAGCCCAATCCTTGCTAAATGAGTTAAAACACCATCATTTGAAGATTCCACATTGTGACTTGATATAACCTCAGTTTAGTTGCGCCGAAAAATATGCGGGTATTGAATGCGTTCGATAAATAGCATCAAATTTACATAACCACTCTGTTTGTGTTTTGAAGCCTTATCTGTTTGAACAAGAAACTTTAAAAAACTCAAGAACGGCTTTATACCGATGAGACCAATCAGGTTGATGATGGCTATCTCCCTGAAACACCTTGCTGACGTAGTTTAGTGAGTTTGTTTTTTTAAAAATTTTGTCGATTCTGGCTTGATAACGTCCATATAAAGCATCAAGTCCCTCAGTGCCCCGGTCAAAATAAATAATCGGCCTGTGCTCATTACTCAGAGTGCTCCCAACATAATTAATTAGGGCGTCTGCAATGTAGGGATCATCCCGGGAAATTTTCTTTCCTAAGGGCAATGTAAGATATTGATGCAGCAATATACCGGTCCAATGTGTGGACAAACAGCCAGTAAATCCGAACAGGCTTGGATTTTGTAAGGATAGATCTAAGGCTGCAAGAGCCCCCATGCTTATTCCAATCGTCCCAAAATTCCTTCTCGACAGAGTGATTTGAAATTGCACCTCAAACCAAGGCTTAAACTCCTCAACAATGAATCGCGAGTATTGAAAATATTTCGCGTCAATAAAGCTCGAGTAAACGAATTTGGTTATGGGGTTCTTGATAAACTTAATAGACTTCTTTGGAAAATATTCGCTGTAGCGACGACTACTGGAACAAAAGCCTTTTCTGAGCGCTTTAGCACTGCTTAGGGCCACTATCAACACGTTAGAGAAGGCAATTTCACCCTGCTCCAATTGACCTTGGCTAATATCTAGTGAAAGAGACGGGGCACTGGGAACAAAATTTTCACCATCATGTAACAGTATCACCAGTGTTTTCTGTGACACACTTTTTTTTTTCGATGCATAAACTACAACGTCTTTTTGACCAACATTTTTTGAGTGGAGTGTTTCTTTTCTTATTATTTGGAAGTTCATATTTGAGCTTTCACATAAAACCTTTTTGCTTGCGGTTGATATCTCAATCAGTAACAGTCACTCGATTGGAAAATTTTAGTTCTTTCGGCGAATACGTATGTCCTTACATGTGTTTTGAAAGATTCAATATACGCTCATACAGATTTCCATCACAATGAAACAGCTAGTATAAAGATCATTAAAATATCCCCGTCTAAGTAACATATTAAAGGTTATAACAATTATGACTATGAAAACGCTTCGCCAGTTGACAATTGTAACCCTGCTTTGTGTCTTCTGTAACAATAATGCAAAAACATCCAGCGATTTGATGTCATATGACCTAAAGGAAATACTCTCTAATTTAAGTGTTCAAGAAAAGATCGAGCTCGTGACAGGAGTAGGCTACGAGTATAGTCCGAAAGGAATGACCGGTTACACAACGTCAATCGAGAGATTTGGAATTCCACACATGGCACTTTTGGATGGACCTCAGGGAATTAGAATTGACTGGTCAAAAAAAGATTTCAATTACTCGATTCGCCCAACTGCTTTTCCTACGGCAACAGTCCTTGCTTCTTCGTGGGATGAAAATTTGGTTTTTAAAGTAGGCGAGGGTATCGGTAAGGAGGCACGGCATATTTATGCAGACATTATTTTGGGCCCGGGGATAAATTTGCAGCGAAATCCGTTAGGAGGAAGAAATTTTGAGTATTACTCAGAAGATCCGATTTTAACTGGGCGTATAGGCTCATCTATGGTTCAAGGTATCCAGTCAGTTGGAGTTGGAGCCACACTTAAACATTTTGTCGCGAATAATTCTGAGACGAATCGAGCTGCTCTGAATATTATTGTTGACGAAAAAACATTACGGGAGCTCTATTTGAGGGGATTTAAGATTGCAGTTCAAGATAGTCAGCCGAGGGCAGTAATGACGGCTTATAACCTATTAAATGGAGTACACACTTCCCAAGATAGTAAGCTGATCACTCAGATACTTAAAAAAGAGTGGGGCTTTGACGGGATCGTGATGACTGATTGGAAGAGCGGCACCGATCCGGCTAAGCAAATTTCAGCTGGAGTGAATCTCATAATGCCTGGCAGCTCGAATGACCGCGCTTCCATAAAAAAATCGCTTCAATCTGGAAAACTCCGAATGGAACAACTTGATCGATCTGTAAAGGAGGTGTTGAGGGCGGCATTAAATCCACTGCCGACACTAAGTAGTTATAAGTTATCAAATAAAGAAAACCTCCTAAAAAATAATCGTTCGCTGGCTCGTGTCGCTGCCGCTAATGGTATGGTTTTGCTGCGAAATAAGGGGAAAAAACTTCCGCTAAAAGGTAATATCTCGGAAATAGCCTTTTTTGGGAATGGTAGTTATCACTCGTTGATTAGTGGTTTGGGCAGTGGGAGAGTCTGTTCGACTTATAGGGTAAACATAATTGAAGGCGCCTCAAACTTTAGCTATGGACAATCGAAACTGCTTGAGGAGATTATGAGAAATTATCTTCCCAAATCTAATCCTCATTCGGTATGCGATTATGGCGGTGGTTTCGGTCAAGATCCTGAATTGATCGATGAAAGAAATTTTAGCGAGAAAGAAATTGGCTTGATCGAGAGACAAAGCGATGCTGCGATTATCACGCTAAGAAGGCTGCCCGGCGAAGGAAAAGATTTGTCTGAAGAAGACCATTTTGAGGTAAGCCAAACTGAACGATCCCTTGTTCGATCAGTTTCAGAAATTTATCGAAACAAGAAGAAACCAGTGATTGTAATTCTAAATGTGCCCGCCCCAATAGAGACAGAGAGCTGGGCAGATTTTGTAGATGCGATTCTGGTTTCTTGGTTAGGAGGGCAAGAGATGGGTAACGCTGTTTTCGATATTTTGACCGGGAAACAGAATCCAAGTGGACATCTGACAGCATCATGGCCAAAAAAATATTCTGAGCTTCAATCAGCACACGGATTTCCCGGCATAGTTACCTCAGAAAAACTTATTCCAAATTTTGCTGGTGGTGATATGGCAAAACCTACAAAAATTGAATATCTAGAACAGGATGCGGTTGGGTACAGGGATATTCTCCAATCACAGAAATCGGTCGCATACCCTTTCGGATTCGGTTTGCATTACACAGAGTTCGAATTAAGTAATATGAATGTTAAGCAGCGGCCTCATAATGTTGAGGTTTCAATGACGATTACAAATACGGGGGAAGTCTCTGGCGCTGATGTGATACAAGTTTACAGTGTTAATTCTGATAAAGATGATGTTAAGTACAGAGAACTGAAAGGTTTCAGAAAGACAGATATTCTCAGTCCTAAACAATCAGCCGATGTCACGGTGACCATTCCATATCGTGAACTTGAAATATTTGACAATGATAACGGTTGTGGTTGGATGTTAGAGCAGGGTTCTTACCAATTTTTTGCCGCTCATTCGAGTCAACATATTATGTCTTCACAAATAATTGAGCTAAAGGGAGATCATTCATGTGAAAAAAATGGATAGAAGTCTCGTCGATCAAATCAA